>Ga0207889_1000040_pt1 | contig 135437 bp, 120 predicted proteins | sample LinPmetageLP47_FD_184058 | JGI IMG/M metagenome (GOLD analysis project Ga0207889, IMG submission 184058) | Marine viral communities from the Pacific Ocean - LP-47 (SPAdes) | ecosystem: Environmental > Aquatic > Marine > Oceanic | place: Pacific Ocean | collected 2011-06-12 | reverse complement strand
TGGCACTGCTCATGCCGTGCTCACGACACAGCTCGGGAACCGGTACGCCATTCTCGGCTTGCTTCAAAATCGACAGGATCTGGCTGTCGGAAAAACGTGACTTCTTCATGCAGAATCTCCCTGCGTGTAGCTTACGGAAAATTCTACTTTTGATCACCGCTCTTTTTCGGGGGGATTACCCAAGAATCTACATCCGAGCCATGCCGTTACAGGATTGAATGAACGGCTCGCTAGCTATTACTGGCCTGATCCTAAGGTCGGATACATGAACACGGAGCAGACTTTAAGTGGTTTTATCGATCGTGCCCAAGAGTATTTACGTGATCCAGACGGTAAAAGTGGCAGCGTAATTGAGTTGTTTTCCGATATTTGTCAGTGGGGAGGAGTACGTTTGCCCACCGATGACCCACAAATTGTGAAAACCAACTTACAGTTAGCTGCTCAGCACAGAAGAGACAAGCCCGCCGCGATGAACAGCGCCTGGACAAAGCTCTACGCTATTTTTTATCCTGATGATTTCGTGATCTATGACTCTCGCGTTGCGACAGCGCTGATCTCGATTGCAGAAGACACAATGGAAGAGTCGGACCTGAACTCATTCAGGAGGAGCTATCCTGGTCTTGGAGTCGTAGCCGGTCGAGGAGGCACCCGGCCGCGAGGTATGCGGCTGCACTGGCGCAATGCTTATACCTCATGGAGCGCGCAGCTGGATGCGAACAAATTGGTCAAAAAAACTGCCTGCATATTGAATAAGCGTAGTGGTGAAAATTACAACTTGCGGCAATTGGAGGCCATCTTGTTCATGGAAGGCTATTAGTCCAAAGGCAGTTAAGTCAAATATCCGCACATAAGATCCCGCCATCATAGGTGGCGGTGGTGACCATGGTGACCGGCCCCCTTAAGTCTCCCTTGTGTTCTATTGCTTTGGGGTGACCTTCACCGCACGGCCGAGCGCAAATAACACCATATCAATATTCATAACGTACGCCTGCTCTTTGCTTTGGCGCTGGCTGAAATGCTCACTCAGCCAGCTCTTGTAGCGCTGAATACAGGCTACATCTTTGTCCCAATTGATTTTCGCTCGGACTTTTGTGATTTTTTCTTCCTGCGGACTTTGGATCTGTTCATACAGCTCAAAGGCGCGGAGTACGTGTTGGTCGACTATCGGTTCGGAGCGATCCGCCAGATGTCGTCCGAACTGCCTGAATACTTGGGCCGGACCATTGCTCATTTGAATTGAATCCCCCACTTCGGAAGCGCCTTTAACGATATGACCTAATTTCTGAAGGTCTCCGTTTTTCCAGGCCAGGGCGTAGAGCAGTTTTTCTAGAGGGGTTTCAAGACGAGCGCTAAGGTCAGCATGCAGCCGCAAGTCGTCATCCAGCATTTCACCCATTAGCGAACTGACGTCTTCTGGCGTTATTTGCAGCTGTAATTCGGGATACTTGCTTCGATCCATTTGCTTGGCGGTCAGCAAAGGGTGACTGCTCAGGATGTCTTTCAGAGAGGATACGCTTTTGGCATTCATGATTGATGAAAAGGTGTTGTCGATAAGTGCCACAGCTTCCAGATTGTTCAAGATCGTATTTTCCAAAATGGTTTTTATCAGAGATTACTGATTCATGCGACAAGGCATGTCGCAATAATGTGTTTAACTAATATTGAGCTCAACGTGATCTGGCGGCGGGCTTGACTGGTGTGATGTGATTTGATGGCTGATGTGTGAATATTGAAAGCACTGTTCAGTGTAAATAGTCCCCATGGAGAGAGTGCCACGTATGGAAGCTTTGATCGAAAATTACACGCAAATTCTTAAGGGTATAAGAGTCGATCAGTTTGCTCAGGGCGCAGATGACAAATACTCGGGTGTGTTCCTACCTCTTCCGTTTGAGGAGTATTGGTCAGCCAAACTGAAGGTCATGTTGGTTGGCCGGGAAACGGCAGGATGGAACACGGCTAACGGACTTAACACGATGCAAAGAGCCGCTGGTCTGGGCGGTGCCACTCTGGCGCAGGTTGTAGATGAGGCGGTACTGCGTTATCGCGGGCACCTTAAACTTGATGGAAGCAAGGTTATTGCAATATCAAGGAGCCGCTTCAAGCAGTACTACTTTCGATTGGCGAAAGAGCTCGGGCTTGATCCTAGAGCGCTTATCTATGCCAACGTCTTTGCCTGGGATTACGACAGGCAAAGCCCGCGCGCACGTCCGCCTGGCGAATTGCAGGAGGTAGCCTCGGTTTCGAAGCAATTGTTGGCTGCTCAGATAAAACACTTCAAACCTGATGTCATAGTATTTGCAGCCGGGGTGAGGGGGATAGATCCGATGCTCCGCGAGCTATTCAATGAGCATTTTGATAGCTACGTAAACGTGGATGTGAACTCTGGAAAGCTTTGGGAGTTTAAGGCTGCAAACGCAACGTGCTTTCGTATTGCTCATCCGCGCGCGACAAATGGGCATGGAGAGTTTCGAGACCTCGTGATCGAGCGGATTAAAAGTCGCCTAGTTTGAGGATGCTATGCGAAGCGTTACCATTGGTGAAGCGGCACTAGTCGCTGGAGTTTATCGAGTGGCCTTGTCAAAAATGATCAGGTCTCAGAAATCGATGAACTGTAATAGACAGTAAGCGAAAGGCTTTATGCCGGCGCTTTGGGAGCAGGGATGAGCAAAAACCAATTGCCGGTGTTGATATCTTGGGTGGGAGGCAATGATCTCAAGGCTGCTTCTGGTGGGGAGTCGGGTCCAGTTTTGTCGACCTTGCGTGCTGGCCGATTCGCTCGGGCTGAGCTCCTATGTTCCTATGCAGTTGACGAGGTCAATAACTACAAGGACTGGCTCAGTGCAGAAACCGATATACCATTCAACATCTACCACGAGCCTCTGAGCTCACCCGTTAATTTCGCCGAGATCCACCAGGCTGCGGCCAAGCGCCTTGAACGCTTGCGCAGAGACGGCGAGTGTCTGGCTATTTTGCTGAGCCCGGGCACCCCAGCAATGCAAGCTGTATGGATTCTGCTGGGCAAAACCCGCTTCCCTGCCATTTTCTATCAGTCCTCGCTTGAGCAGGGTGTACAGCAGGTAGAAATCCCTTTTCAGATCGCTGCTGAGTATGTTCCTGCGGCGGCGACCGTCAGCAGTGTCAGCATGAGCAAGATGGCTGTCCTTTCTGCTCCTGTGGATGCGGCGTTCGGTAATATCATCACCCGTAACAAGACTATGTTGGTGCTTAAGCAACAGGCGCAGGTGCTGGCGCAAAAGCAGGTACCGGTATTGATTTATGGAGAGACAGGTACTGGCAAAGAGTTATTTGCTCGGGCGATCCATAACGCAGGTCCCCGTGCCGGAGAGCCATTTGTAGCTATTAACTGCGGGGCGATTCCGGCAGATCTGATTGATTCGACATTGTTTGGTCATAAGAAAGGAGCTTTCACCGGAGCCGTAGCTGACAGGCTAGGTGTTTTCGAACAGGCCAGCGGCGGCACGCTCTTTTTCGATGAGTTCGGCGAGCTGACACCTGATGTTCAGGTTCGGTTGCTGAGGGTCTTACAGGAGGGCACCTGTATTCCGGTTGGGGGTACAAAGGAAAAACCTGTAGACGTTCGCCTTATCACCGCCACCCACCGAAATCTGATGGCTGATGTATCCGATGGCCGATTCCGTGAAGATCTTTTTTACCGCGTTGCGGTAGGCGTGCTTCATCTGCCGCCCCTGCGTGAGCGCGAAGGGGATCTGATGCTTCTGGCTGATGAATTGCTGGACGCCATTGGTCAGCAGGATCAGACCCTTAGCGGTAAGAAAGCTTCTCCTGAAGCAAAAAATATTATGCTTAAGCATGCCTGGCCGGGAAATGTGCGAGAGCTGCATGCGACTCTGTTGCGGGCTGCCCTTTGGTGTCATAGTGATTCCATAGAGGCAGATGATATCGTTGCTGCAATGTTTCAAATGCCGCGCAGAGAGGAAAGATCGCTCGTACATGATGTGTCTCAAGGCATTGATATACAGAAAGTAATGGGTGAATTTGCCAAGCTCTATCTGCAGCAGGCACTGAGCCTGACAGGTGGAAACAAGACTCGGGCGGCGAGGCTACTTGGCCTTAAAAGTCAGCAAACTCTAAGTAACTGGATGGATAAATACGGTATCGAATAGCGATTGGCACGATCTTCGCAATTCGATCTACATGGATAGAATTATTTACATGACATCAGTCAACTTCGAGTTTCTGCGACCCGGTAACGAGGTCCTGGCGAACCTGGCCGGCCTGGCCGAGGCAGTACTGCATATTGATCCGGGTAGCGCCTTGACTCGCTTGCGCAGTTTCGCTGAAGAGCTGACCAAGGCGGTCTATAAGGAAGAGCTGCTGCCTCGCCTACCGCAGTCGAGCTTTTATGACTTGGTTAAAAACCCGGTTTTCGCCGACTGCGTCAGCAAGTCGTTGATCTACCAGATTAACTTTCTGCGTATCCAGGGTAACGATAGTGCCCATGGCGGCGAGGGTGACTTGCGCAGCGCCAAGCTGGCGCTCAATGCGGCCCATGAACTAGCCAAATACATGGCTATGAAATATTACGGCGTTGCCCAGGCAGATCTTCCGGAGCTCGTTGAGGTTAAGGACCCGACCGCGCAGCTTAGTCAGCTCCAACAGTCCGTTTCCAGTTACGAAAAGGAGCTTCAGAAGCAACAGGAAGAGCTACAGCGGGTAATGGAGCGGCTTGATCAAGAGCGCATTCGCAATCTCGAAAAGCTCGACCCGCCAGCTAAACCGGACCAGCAAAAACGCCAACAGCAGAGCCAACAGGTTGCCGACAGTCTCCAATGGAGCGAGGCCAAAACGCGTGAACTGCTAATAGACGCCATGCTGCTCCAAGCCGGTTGGGATGTCAGCAATCCCGCCCAAGTGGGCCATGAGGTCGAAGTTGATTTCCCTGGCAACGTCTCAGGTAAAGGCCGCGCCGACTACGTGCTCTGGGGTGACAATGGCCAGCCGCTCGCCGTGGTGGAGGCCAAAAAGTCTGGCAATGTAAGCCTCCAAGCCGGACGTGAACAGGCACGCATGTATGCCGATGGCTTCGAGCGCATGGGCATGCAGCGTCCAGTGATCTTCTATAGCAACGGCTATGAGACCTTCATTTGGGACGACAGCCAGTACAACACCTATCGGCCGGTGTATGGTCTTTACAGCAAAGAGAGCCTTGAGTATCTGATTTACCAGCGGCAATACCGCACTGGCGACCTAGAAAAGCACAACCCCGAGCTGAGCATCGCCGACCGTCCTTATCAGATCGAAGCTATCAAGACGGTCGCTGCGCATTTTCAGCAGCAGCGCCGCAAGGCGTTGATCATCCAGGCTACCGGCACCGGCAAAACGCGGGTGGCCATCGCCTTGGCGGAGTTGCTCCTTCGTAACGGTTGGGCAAAGCGCGTCCTTTTCCTTTGCGATCGCAAGGAGCTGCGCGTGCAGGCCGATGATGCCTTCAAGCAGAATCTACCCAGTGAGCCACGTTGTGTTATTGGCGAGACCAACAAGATCGATCAGAGTGCACGCATATATATCGCGGCCTACCCTGGGATGATGAACCGCTTTGCGCAGCTGGATGTGGGTTTCTTCGATCTGATCGTTGCGGATGAAAGTCATCGCAGCATCTACAATAAATATCGTGACCTATTCGATTACTTTGATTCGCTGCAGGTTGGCCTCACTGCCACACCCGTAAAGTTCATCAGTCGCAACACCTTCGATATTTTTGATTGCGAAACCACTGATCCGACCTTTGAGTTTGGTCTGGACGCCGCAATTAACAACGAGCCGCCCTATCTCGCACCTTTTAGGGTGAAGGATCTGACAACCGATTTTCTTCGTGACGGCATCCATTACAACGACTTGTCGGATGAGCAAAAGCACCAGCTGGAAGAAGACCTGGGAGAAGAAGAGGCGCGCCGTACGACGATTCCCGGTAAGGATATTGGCCGCAAGATCTTCAGTGAAGATACAGACCGGCTCATCCTGGAAAACCTGATCAACAACGGTATCAAAGACGAGACCGGCTCCCTGGTCGGCAAAACGATTGTTTTTGCCCAGCGGCAGGACCACGCAGAACATTTGGAGAAACTGTTCTGCAAGCTGTACCCCCAGTACGGCAGCAAAGTGTGCAAGGTCATCCACAATGCCATCCCGCATGTGGAAAGCCTGATCAAGGAGTTCAAGAAACCGGCAAATGATTTCCGCATAGCCATCTCGGTAGACATGCTCGACACCGGCATCGATGTGCCTGAAGTGGTCAATCTGGTATTCGCCAAGCCGGTTAAATCCTGGGTCAAGTTCTGGCAGATGATCGGTCGTGGCACCCGCCTGCGCCCCAACCTGTTTGGTCCTGGCAAGGACAAGACCGAATTTCTGATCTTCGATCATTACAGCAACTTTGATTTCTTCGAGCAGGAATACAAGGAGCCGGAGGACACCGGTAGCAAGTCACTGTTGCAGACGACTTTTGAGTCGCGCCTGGCGTTGGCCCAGAGCGCCCTTAAGTCTAACCATGCCGATGCCTTCGACGTCGCGATAGAGTTATTACGCGCCGATATCAACGACCTGCCGGATGACAGCATTGCAGTCCGCCGCCAGCTGCGGGTGGTACATCAGTTGCAGCAGACGGATCAGCTGAAGACATTGAGTGCCAAAACCCAACATCTGTTGTCCGACACCATTGCCCCTTTGATGGCTTCACGCGTTCTGCGCGACAAGCATGCCACCGCGCTCGATAAGCTGATGGCGACCATTCAATGCTGCCTTGTAGATCAGGCCAGTTGCTTTGACGATGGCAAAATTCAGCTCTTGGCGGAGCTGGACAAGCTGGCAGTGAATATTCAAGCAGTACGCCAAAAGGATACGGTGATTGCCGAGGTGCGTGGCGCCGATTTCTGGAATATACCCAGCATCGCCAAGCTGGAGCATGCCCGTAAGGAGCTGCGCGGCATCATGAAGTATCGGCAGACGGGGACAAGCGAAGGCTACCCAATGCCCGCAACGCGCACCCGCGATGGTGGTGTAAAGGTCAATGAACCCAAGGTTGTGATCCTCGGTGCGAATGAGGCCATGATTTACCGGCGCAGACTCAAGGCCATTCTTGATGACATGCTGAAAGCCAACCCAGTATTGCAGAAAATCCATCAGGGCGAACCCATCGCCGAGGCTGAGCTGAAGACCTTGACGTCCACCATTCTCACAAGTCATCCGGGTGTGAACCTGGAGGTGCTCAACGAGTTCTATGGCCGCACGGCTGACCAGCTTCACCTCACCATCCGTGATCTTGTCGGGCTTGATCCCCGGGCTGTTGAGGAGCATTTCAAGCTCTTCCTTCATGCCCACCCAAGACTCACAGCCCAGCAAGTGAGATTCATGAACCTGCTGAAAAATCACATTGCCCAGTTCGGCTCCATCATGATCGACACGCTGTATGAATCGCCCTTCAACCGCATCTCACATGAAGGTATAGACGGCGTATTCAGCCCGGATGATGTGGGCGAACTCGTCGCAGTACTTAAACCCTTCCTGCGCTCCGACACCCCTGCAACGAATTAAGAGATATAAAATGCAATCCATTCAGTGGACAACAGAAGTCATCGTCCTTGCCGCTATCGCTTTAGTCATTTGCGCAGCTATCGGCTATTTGCTGGCAACCGTTATTCAGACAAGAAAGTCAGCAGGGTTGAATGCAAGGCTTGAGCAAATCCAGTCGGAATTAGACAAGGCTGTGGCAGCCAGCTCTCTGTTGCAGGCGCGTCTTAGCGAAGCCGAGCAGGAAAAGCACCGGCAACAATTGCAAGAGAGTGCGCTGCGGGGTGAATTGAATGGCGCGCACACGACAAACCAGCGGCTAGAGGGTGATCTTGAGCAACGCAGACAGGAGCTTACGTCTCTCGGTCAACGGCTTGAGCAAGCAGTTCAGCAACAGCATGCCGCTCAAACGCAGGCGGAAACAGCCCTGGCAGATCTGCGCGGCAGTAAAGAGCAGGTGAGCGAGTTGCGCGAGCGTTTACAAGCAGCTGAGTCAAGAACGCAGAGTCTGCAGGACGATTTCGCGCGGGTGAAAGACGACCTTGCCGCGGAAGGCAAGCGCGTCAAAGGGCTTGAGATCGTCGAGCAGGAGGTCCGCGCGCAGTTGGAAGAGTCCAAGGCGTCCGTTAATCGATTGTCAGAAACGCTCCAACAGGCCCAGGATCGCTACCAGAAGCTGAGTAGTGAACATACCGAGCTCAAAACCACGCTTCAGAAAACCGAGCAGCATTTCAAAGAGCAGATGGCGCAGTTCGCCGAGACGAAAGCATCACTGACTCAGGAGTTCGAGAATCTCGCCAACAGGATTTTCGAAGAGAAGGGCAAGACCTTCACCCAAACCAGCCAGGCGAGTATTGATGGCATGCTCAAGCCGTTTCGCGAGCAGATCGAAGGTTTCCAGAAGCGGATCAATGATGTCCACGATGCTTCTCTCCAGGGTAACAGCAGTCTGAATGCGGAAATCCGCAAGGTGCTGGATATCGGCCTGCAGATGAGCAAGGAGGCCAACAACCTGACCTCTGCGCTGAAGGGCGATTCCCAGCAACGTGGCGCCTGGGGCGAGGCACAATTACGCCGTACGCTGGAAATGAGCGGGCTGGTAGAAGAGGCGCATTTTGAGGTGCAAACCGCGTTCAAGGATGCCGAAGGTAAGCCCAAACAAACGGACTACTTGATCAAGATTCCCGATGGCAAGCACATCATCATCGACAGCAAGGTATCTCTAAACGCTTACGACCGCGCCGTCTCCGCAGAGTCGCCGGAAGGCTACAAACTGGCGATGGCCGAGCATGTGAAAGCGGTTCGCAAGCATATCGACGACCTGGCGTCGAAGGATTACACCAACCTGGTTGGTATGCGCAGCCCCAGTTTCGTGCTCATGTTTATGCCCATTGAGCCGGCTTATATCGAGGCCATGAAGCACAACAAAGACCTCTTTGAGTACGGTTACAAGAAAGGCATCGTACTGGTGTCACACACCACTCTCATACCCATCCTGCGCACCGTATCGAATTTGTGGATGATTGAGCGTAGCAATGCCGAAGCGCGTGAGATAAGCGAGAAGGCGGGTGATATCTACAACCAGGTCAGCTTGGTCGCTGAACGGTTGAGTAAGCTGGGCGGCACGCTCAACACCGCAAGTAACCATTACAACAGCACCGTCAAGGCATTGGCCGGCAAGCAAGGCCTATACGGCAAGGTGGACCGTTTCAATCAGCTCTCGGCAAAAGTGAGCAAGACCTTGCCACAGCTTGAGCCCGCGCATATGGACTTCGAGACGGAGCAGCTATCAATCATCGTCGAGGCGATTGATGAGCCCGACGAGCAGGATATAGCCGCGTTACCCGATCAGAGCGAAGCTACCCAACCTGCCGCACTGCAACAGTCATAATCCCAACTAATATAACGAGATGCCACACCCTATGCTTACAGGCAAAATCCGCAACGACATCGATAAGCTCTGGGAGAAATTCTGGACCGGTGGCATTACCAATCCGCTAACGGTAATCGAGCAGATCAGCTATCTGATGTTCTCTCGTATGCTCGACATGCAAGAGGACGTTGCCGAACGCAAAGCCAACCGTATCGGCAAAACCTTTGACCGCCTTTTTCCAGAGACGCCAGAGGGGCAGCTGCTGCGCTGGAAGAACTTCAAGAACATGAGCGGCAAGCCGCTGCACAGTCATCTGAAAAACTATGTCTACCCCTGGTTCGCCCAATTGGGCCAGGTGTCCGATGCCAAAGACGGTTTGGGGCCGGAAGGCGGTGCGGTTCAGGCGCTGGGGCATATTGGCGAATACATGCAGGACGCCGACCTAGAGATCAAGAATGAGTCGGTACTGGTGTCGGCGGTAGAAATGGTCGATGCCTTGCCGCTCACCCAGAGCGACGTTAAGGGCGATATCTACGAATACCTCCTTAGCAAGCTCACTACTGCCGGCATCAACGGTCAGTTCCGAACGCCCAGGCACATCATCGATTCGATGATCGAGCTGCTGGACCCGCAGCCGACCGATATGATCTGCGATCCCTCCTGCGGCACGGCCGGATTTCTCGCCCGTACGATGGAATACCTCAATCGCAAATACTCCAGCGATGCGGGCATCTTCACTGATGAAGAGGGCAACGCGCATTATACCGGAGATCTTCTGGAGCCCTGGCGCGAGCATATCAACACGCAAATGTTCTGGGGCTTCGATTTCGATACCACCATGCTGCGGGTCTCTAGCATGAACATGGCGCTGCACGGTGTGAACGGGGCCAACATCCTGTATCAGGACAGCCTCAGCAAATCGATCAAGGAGCATTACCCTAGGCAGGAAGAGAACTTCTTCGATGTGGTGCTGGCCAACCCGCCATTCAAAGGCAGCCTGGATGAAACCAACACCAACCCCGACGTGCTCGGCCTGGTAAAAACTAAAAAGACCGAACTACTTTTCGTCGCCCATATCCTGCGCTCACTCAAGCTCGGTGGACGCGCCGCGGTGATCGTGCCGGACGGCGTGCTGTTCGGTGCATCCAAGGCCCACCAGCAACTGCGTCAGGAACTGCTGGAAAACAACCAGCTCGAAGGCATCGTCAGCCTGCCCAGCGGCGTGTTCAAGCCTTATGCCGGCGTCAGTACCGCCATCCTTATCTTCACTAAGGGTGGCACTACCGAGCGAGTATGGTTCTATGACCTGCAGGCCGATGGTTTCTCGCTGGATGATAAACGCACCCCACTGAAGGGCGAGGACAGTAACGACTTGCCTGATGCCATAGCCCAATGGAAAAAATATCGGCAAATGGTTGAGAGCAACCTCAGCGCCACCGCCATCAACACTATCTTTGGCGACAAGACTCAAAAGGCCTTTGTGGTGCAGGCGGAGGACATTGCGGCCAACAAGTTTGACCTGTCCATCAACCGCTACAAGGAAGTGGTGTACCAGCAGGAAGAGTACGAAGATCCGAAGGTCATACTGCAACGGCTGAAATTGCTGGAACGGGAGATTATGGTGGATCTGGATGAGCTGGAGGGGTTGCTGTGAGTTGGCCAGTTACTCATCTTGGTGATGTTGCTGAGTTTATTCGAAACGGAGCATCTATCCCGCAGTCTAAAGATGTTCGAGGGGTGCCAATAACTCGCATTGAGTCGATTTCAGAAAGGATTTTTAATCCGAATAAATGCGGCTATGCCGATGTAGATGAGGGTGGGTATCTAGATTATCGCCTGCGGCCAGGTGATATCTTGATTAGTCACATCAATTCTGAGAAGCACCTCGCTAAATGCGCGATTTTTGAGGATGAAAGCTTTGCTGTGATCCACGGAATGAATTTGTTATGCGCTCGCCCGGACCAACAGAAGGTTTTTCCGAGATTCTTGTTTCATTATCTTTCTAGTCCGAAATTTCTCCATCTCATTCCATCAATCACAAAAAAGTCTGTAAACCAGGCTAGCTTTACGGTGACAGCATTTAAGGAATTACCAATCCCCCTCCCACCCCTACCCGAACAAAAACGCATCGCCGCCATTCTCGACAAGGCCGACGCCATCCGCCGCACACGCCAGCAAGCCATCCAGCTCGCTGACGACTTCTTGAGTGCACAATTTTTGCAAAAATTTGGTGATCCTAAGGATTCGCCTTTTGGATCTAAGTCTTTAAAGGACGTTGCGTTAAAGGTTACAGATGGCGCTCACTTTACGCCTACTTATGTTGACTCGGGCATACCTTTTCTGAGAGTAACTGATATTAATAGGGGCGAAGTTGACTGGTCGAAAGTGAAATATATTCCACTTGAAGAGCATCAAGAGTTAATCAAGCGCTGCAAGCCTGAAAAAGGTGATGTTCTTTATTCAAAAAATGGAACCATTGGTATCCCTAGATTGATTGACTGGGATCAGGAGTTTAGTATTTTTGTCAGCTTGTGTTTGATTAAGCCGAACCCTGATTATCTGAGGGGGCGATATTTGTATTCGTTCTTGCAAACGCCGTTTGCATTGAAGCAGGCCACTCAAAAAGCAAAATCCGCAACAGTAACAAACTTGCACTTGGTGGAGATCAAGGAGATAAAGCTGCCTGTGCCATCATTAGCCATTCAAGATGAATGGATTGATTTTGTAGATAATTTTGGCTGTATGAGAACACGGTTAATAGAGTCGCTAAATAAATCCAACGACGCTTTCAACTCGCTAAGCCAAAAAGCCTTTTCCGGCCTGCTATAGATAAGGAAATCTCCATGCGCAAAAGTCGTCAAGCTCACCCATTTTCGCGGATACTGAGCCAAGGCTGCAGCTTTTCATGACGACGGAGCGGCCAACCGATTAGCCATGCCGCGAGCCGTTTGCGCGGCGCATGTATGGGCTATAACTTTTGTATCTCATGCATAAAACAAAGGAACCTATGTATGAGCAAAAATGAAAACCGGCCGTTAATCAGACGGCATATCTCGCTGGAAGAGGTGTTGCAGTTGGCGACGCCGGATGAGCTGGTCGCCATCGCTGATATCCTGTTGGATAAGGATAATGACCGCCTGCTAGGTGACGGCCCAGTTAGGAAGCGGCTTGCGCAATGCTACCAGGCGGGCGAGCTGTTCAAAGCCGTTAAAGGTATGGCTTTCGAGATTCGTGCGCTGGGCAGTGTAAGCTTTGCCAGCTTGCTGCGCAAAGGCGAGCCGGTCAGTTATGATGAGGTCGTGCGGGATGTTGCCAGCGAGCTGAAGGTTGAATTTAGCAAGGCAGACAGTACCGCTATTATCGAGGCGAAGGTGCTGACGGAGTTGCTGCAGAAGCTGGCCGAGCAGGTAGAGTCTGAAAGCCAAGAGAGTAGCGGGGCGTGGTTCGGTCGGGAGCGGCTCAAGACTTCGTTCTCATCTGTCTTAGGCCCGTTGGGCAAAATGGGGTTAGGCGCTGTAGGGGGCAGTGCGCTGAGTAGCGTGCTGGCTTCAATAGCCGCTTTTGGGTCGGTTGCTGCGGTCGGCGCAGTTGGAGCGTTGCCGTTGACTGCGGTTGGTGCTGTTACTGCAGGTGTCCTTGCATTCAGGGAAAAGGGACGGCCGGAGTTGAAAGGGCTGACCACCATTGTCGTTCATATAGCCCGGATCCGCGCAGGTGTTGTCGCGGCGGATCAAGAGGATTTTGTTAACCGGTTGAGGGCGTGTTTATGAGCGCAGCTATTCTCGCTAGAACAATCAGTTCAGCTCCTGACATTGTTGAGGGCCTGAGCACTGGGCTTTATGAGTTATGGGGGGGCGTTGTCAGATACGCTAAAGGAAACCCCAAGGGTGGGCAAATAGTCGCGCATCTGCAGGTCCCAGCCGATGCCGCGAAGGCTTCAGAGCAACTTGGCAAGCTTCAACAGGGTATGAGTGGTGTCCAAGGCTCACTGAACGTTTTGCAAAATCTGCAGTACGCTAATATTGCGCTGTCCGGCCTCAATTTAGCGGTTTCGGTTGCAGGTTTCGCAATTGTTTGTAAGAAGCTCAATGGTATTTCCGAACAATTGCATCAACAGTCAGAAAAGCTCGATGTACTGATTGAAATGGCCCTTGATGCCAAGGCACGGGAAGACCTACGAGACAGCGCTCGCTTTAGCTCTGTGCTATGGACGATCCGCGAGTATGCAGAGCAGGGTGATCTTCATGGGCTTAAAAGCCAGGTTGCCAACCTGCGTGAGCAGTACGAAGTGACCAAGCTTACGTTGAATCGGGCGGCGGGCAGCGCCACTAACAAAGGCTTTGTAGAATCACTTGATTTGCTGCAAGGTCTGCAGCAGCGGATGATGTACCTCGGCTTCATGCAGGCCTACGTTCAGCGGAGCTCAGCGGGAGAGCGGTCTGCGTTCAAGCTACTTAACGAACTGAAAGCAGATTGGCTGCAGATCAACACCGTCGTTATCGATACTATCGCTGCTAATCAAGAGTGGATGGAGCAGTTGTCTCAAGATGACGGCGATAAGGTCATATCGTTCCTAGAGTATCGCAAGGAGGTAGCTCCTGCTATCGATTACCAGGCAAGCTTGCTGGAGTTCACCGCAGATAACCCGCAGGCAGCGGCATTTCTTGATGAGGATGTGACTGAAATTCGTTTCTTGGCTGTTGCTTGATGAAAGCACGCTGCTGATGGTGATTAGACAAGGAAAGCTGTGAAATGGCGCTGGACCTGAGCAATACCCTAGTGGTCGGCATCTCCGCAACTGCGCTGTTTGATATGAGCGAGTCGGACCAGATGTTCAAGGCGGCACTGGAGAGCGACCCTGAGAGTGTGATCGACAATTACCGTCGCTACATGCAGGAACGCGAAGATGAGCCGCTGGCGCCAGGTACGGGTTACCATCTGGTGAAAGCATTGCTGGCGCTCAACCAGCATATGAAGGGTGGCGATATCGCGCCGCTGGTCGAGGTGGTTGTGATGTCGCGCAACAGTCCGGACACAGGTCTGCGCGTGCTCAAGACTATCCGCCGGGATCAATTGGCGATCACCCGTTCTGCCTTCACCGGTGGTGAGTCGGTTGCTGACTACATGGATGCTTTCGACGTCGATCTGTTCCTGACCACCAATGTAGAGGACGCACAGAAGGTCATTGACTCCAAGCAATGTGCTGCAGCTATTCTTAAGGCACCGCCGACCAATGCTCCGCAGATCCCCGATGGCCAAGTGCGTATTGCCTTCGACGGTGACGCTGTACTGTTCTCCGACGCCAGTGAGCTGGTATACAAAACCCAGGGACTGGACGCGTTCAAGGCTCAGGAGGATGCGCTGCAACACACGCCTATGGAGGAAGGACCGTACGCTAGCTTGCTGCTAAAACTGGCCCGGCTCCAGGAACGCCTGCCCACTGGCGGCAAGGATTCACCGATCAGAATCGCCATTGTCACCGCACGCAACTCTCCATCTGAAATGCGAGTCATCAACACGCTGCGTGCATGGGGTGTGTATGTTGATGAAGCGTTTTTCCTTGGCGGCGTTGGCAAGACCAAAGTACTCAGTGCTTTCACGCCGCACATCTTTTTCGACGATCAAGATATTCATTTGGAAGCCGCGGCCAATCTAGTCCCATCTGGCAAAGTGCCGTATCTCACGAAATCTGCTTTGTCTGGACTGCAAGTGGCTTCCGGGGAATAAAAAATCAGCTAGGCACGTAAAGGAATGCACATGTCTTCGCAAAAATACTCCGTAAATCAGCACCTGATCGAAACTCTCCTGAACTGGGTCAAGTCCGGCGAAATCGCCATCCCAGAAATCCAGCGACCATTTGTATGGGACGCTTCCAAGGTGCGTGATCTGATGGACAGCCTGTATCAGGGCTTCCCCGTGGGTTACATCATCGCCTGGCGTAATCCTACCGTGAAGCTTAAGGATGGCTCGTTAGCTGAGGGTAAAAAGATCCTGATTGATGGTCAGCAACGGGTGACGGCACTGACTGCAGCCATTGTCGGACAGCAAGTGATTAATCAGGATTACCAGCAGGTTCGTATCCGAATTGCCTTTCATCCCCTCGAAGAGCGCTTTGAGGTCAGCAACCCGGCAATCGAGAAGGATAAGGCGTGGTTTTCGGATATCGCGCCCATCGTCAGCGGCGAACTGAAAGCACACAAAGTAGGCCGTGACTATTTGCTGCTTAATCCGGATGTCGATGAGGATTTGCTCTATGAGCGGCTAGATAGACTGTGCGATATCACCAAAAAACAGATTGGCCTGATCGAGCTGGCGGCTGATCTGGATATCGAAACGGTGACTGAGATATTTATCCGCATCAACTCCAAGGGGGTGGTGCTCAGCCAGGCAGACTTCGCTATGTCAAAGATCGCCGCAAACGAGGAGTTCGACGGTAACACCTTGCGCAAGGCCATCGATTATTTCTGTCACCTGGCTACCGCTCCAGAGTTTTATGCGCATATTGAAAACAATGACAAAGCCTTCGTCCAGACTGACTACTTCAAGGCCATGCGTTGGTTGAAGGGGGAGAACGATGATTTGTACGACCCCAGCTACTCGGACATGCTGCGTGTGGCCTTCACCACGCGGTTCAATCGAGGGCGGTTGTCCGATCTTGTCGGGCTGTTGTCGGGACGGAACTTCGAGACACGCACCTACGAGAAAGAAATCGAAGAAGCGTCTTTCAAGACCCTGAGCGAAGGGGTCAGGGAGTTCATCAATGAAACGCATTTCAAACGTTTTTTGATGATCATCCGTTCGGCTGGATTTGTAGATAGATCCATGATCGGCTCCGTCAATGCGCTGAATTTCGCGTACATGCTCTATCTCAAACTCAAGCGTGACCTGGGTAACAATCCCAATATCGAAAGCTGGGTGCGCCGCTGGTTTGTTATGTCTTTGCTCACCGGCCGCTACTCCGGCTCGCCAGAGTCGCGTTTCGACAAGGACATCAAGGCTATCCACGATCGCTCGTTTGCCGAGCTGCTGGGTGAGATCGAGACCGCCGAGCTTTCCGATGCTTTCTGGGACTTCGGCTTGCCACAGGCTTTAACCACCTCCTCGGTGAACGCTCCGGCTATTAAGGTTTTCTGGGCTGCCCAGGCCAATCGGGGAGACAAGGGCTTCTTGTCCAAGGACATCACCGTGCGAGATATGCTCACGCATCATGGTGACATCCATCACATCTTCCCGAAGAATTTTCTGAAGCAACAGGGTCTGCTCAGAGGTAAGTACAACCAGGTGGCCAACCTTGTTTACGTGCAGCAGGAAGTGAATATCAAGATTGGCCACACCGCTCCGGTGACCTACATGGCTGATGTCTTTGCTCAGTGCGAAAAAGGCGAAGCGCGCTATGGAGCCATAGCGCTGCCGGAGGAGCTTAAGGCTAACCTGGCAGCAAATTGCCTCCCAGATAATCTGGACGATTACCTGCCCGAAAATTTTGATGCGTTTCTGGCTGCGCGCCGGAGATTAATGGCGCAAAAAATAAAGGGCTATTACTGGGGACTCTAACTTGGAGGGTAGGATGAAGCCGCTCTAAACGATGAATTAATTACAGGGATGGTGATGGGTGCACGAAAAGAAGAGAAAAAGCAGTGAGGTAATGCAATCCATCCTGGTTGGTTTGACCCCCATGCCGGGTTTGCCGCCTTGCCTGTACTACATGATGCCGCTGGAAAACTTTCAGACAGTGCGCAAGCACGGCCTTGTGTCTCGCAATGCTGCGATAGAGCAAGGGTTGCGTGTTCAGGACTATTCGGATCGAGAGGTGCAGTCCCGGCGCGCAAGTAGGCAGGAATCAATTTTTCAGCGCAGCCTGCATGATTATGTACCGCTCTATCTGAATCCCAGAAATCCCATGTTGTTTCGTCTGAGAGATCAGGCCGCTGATCTGGTGGTGCTGGGGCTCACGCCAAAGCTATTGGATTACCACAGCCAGCACTGCTTCTCTGACGGCAATGCGGCCAGCGAGCAAACCCTGTTTGCCAAAGACCCTTCAATCATTCTGCCCTCGCTGCCGGCTCTCAAGGCAGCTTACTGGAACGACGTTCCGGAAGGTAAGCGCCGTCGATGTGCTGAGGTACTCGTCGCGCCTAGTATCGCTCCTGGTTTTATCGAGGTGGCGATCTGCTCCAATCTGACAACGGCTGAGGCGGTTAACAATGCGGGTCTTAATCTGGATGAGCGACTGATCGTGGACCCCGATTTCTTTTATGCGGGAGTTATCAGATGAGCAAGGTATCCGTACTTACCGGAAATATTTTTGTGTCCCAAGCTCAGACCTGCGTCAACACAATCAATTGTGTTGGTGTTATGGGGGCCGGCATCGCTTTTGAATACCGTTTGCGATATCCAGGCATGTTTCAGCAGTACCGCTTACTTTGTGAGCAAGGCGAGATAGATATCGGGAAGCTATGGATATACAAGGCAGCTGATCGTTGGGTCTTGAATTTTCCCACCAAGAAGCATTGGCGTAATCCCAGTAAGGAAGAATTCCTGCATGCGGGGTTGGAGAAGTTCATGGCTACTTACAAGCAGCGTGGGATCAGCTCAGTAGCCTTCCCCCTGCTGGGTGCTCAAATGGGTGGTCTTTCCGCCGAGCGTTCACTAGAGATCATGCTGGAACATCTTGATGGATGTGATATTCCAGTTGAGATCTACCGTTACAGCCCAAGTGCGTCAGATGATTTATATGAAGGATTTAAGTCTAGATTTCTTGAGCTTAGCTCCGCGCAGATTAAAGCCAGCAGCGGTATGCGGCCCCAATCTATACAGGCGATCAGAAAAGCATTGGCTGACGACCTTTATTGCCAGATGAGCCAGTTATTGAGACATCAGGGGGTTGGAGAAAAAACTCTGGAAAAGGCCTATCGCTTAAGCAGGCAAGTTTCGGACGAGGTCGATGAAGTAGCCCCGGTACAAGATAGATTAATTTAACCATGTATCCGCGACAGGCGTGTTTTTAAGAATCAAAAAGCATTACTGATGCGTAAGAAAAGTTACCAATTAGAGCGCTGAGTCCTATGGGTATTGCGCCACAACCGTGAATTTACAGTCAGTTTTATTACTTGGCATGCATTTCGCAGTTCTATGCCAAAAGCCAACAAAGGAAGTAAAGATGTCAGAGTTAAAAAAATTCCAGGTCCAAACCGCTCGTCCGCTTCCTATCATCGTGCTGGCTGATACAAGCGGTAGTATGTCGGTCGACGGCAAGATCGACGCTCTGAACAAGGGGCTCAAGGACATGATTCAAAGCTTCGCCGGTGAAAGTCGCCTTCGTGCAGAGATCCAGGTCAGCGTGATTACCTTTGGCGGCAGCCAGGCGTCGGTCAATCTGCCTCTGACACCGGCGCACCAGCTAACGGGCTTTACCTCACTGGCCGCAGAGGGCATGACCCCACTGGGCGGTGCGCTGTCATTGCTGAGCGACATGATCGAAGACAAGGACTGTATTCCTTCGCGCGCTTACAGGCCGGTCATTGTGTTGGTGTCCGATGGTTATCCTAACGATGAATGGCAAGATCCTTTCCAGCGACTGGACAAGGGTGAGCGCTCATCCAAGGCGACTCGCTTTGCCATGTCTATCGGCGCGGACGCGGATGAAGACATGCTGAACACTTTTGCTAATGATCCCGAAGCGCCACTGTTCCGAGCAGAGAATGCCCGGGATATCCATCGTTTCTTCCGCGCTGTGACCATGAGTGTTAGTGCGCGCAGCCAGTCCGTGACTCCCAACCAGACCACACCCCTAAAGATCCAAAATGGTGACGACCAAGACTGGGAGTTCTGATGCGCCTGCTGATAGGTGGAGCTTCTGTGCCCGGGCCGGCGCATCTGCTGGACGGCACACCTAATCAGGATGCGCTCGGTATCAGTGGACTCAAGGGTGGCTGGTGTATTGCCGTGGCCGATGGACTGGGTAGCCGACCGTTAAGTCATCTGGGCTCACGTAAGGCTGTCCAGTTGTTCCGGCATTTGGTCCGATCACAGGTCGATATCCGTCACGACAAGATCGGATTGGCTTTGCGGGACGCCTGGCTGAACCATTTTAGCGACAGTCACAGAGCCTACGAGACGACCTGTCTCTGGGCCCGGGTGGATGCTAGCGGGCATGGTCTGGCTGGCCAGGTGGGTGATGGTTTGTTGCTAGTCAGAAGTCGCGGTGAGTTCAAGGTCATCACCAGCCAGCGCCAGGGCTTCGGAAACCAGACTTTGACTCTTGCCCAAGCGGATAAGCAAACAATTAGCAGCATTGAAATTGACCTGAACTCTCCAGGTGATGGTGTGCTGCTAATGACCGATGGTATTTCCGATGATCTCATTCCTGAACAGCTGGAATCATTTTTCGAGGCCATTTACCGGCGCCAAATGCGCTCAAGTAAACGCCAGATGCGTCTGTGGTTAACGCAGGAACTGAACGGATGGTCGACACCACGACACAGTGATGACAAGACCATAGCCGGCATTTTCAGAAGGGATTGATGCAGATGACCACAACTAAAAGCGCGAAAGCCATACCGACGGTGCAAGACACCAAGGGTTCAATCTATGAATTGCGCAAGGAGCTCAGCCGGGGTGGGCAAGGCATCGTCTATCACACTCAGTATCCGCAGGCCCTTATAAAGGGATTCACCAACAAGGACCCGCAGGCTCGCCAGCACTGGCAACAGCATATTGCCTGGCTGATCAGGCAGGATCTCAGCGGACTCAAATTGGCTAGGCCGCTGGTATTGCTTGCTGAACCACGCTGCGGTTATGTCATGGAGTTGATGGATGGGTTGGCCCCCCTACAGAGCTTGCTGGAGAGTTTTTTGGAGGCGGGTGATGAGGGGCCTGCCGACTATCTGAAACAGGGAGGGCTGCGCCGCCGCATCCGAATCCTCTGCCAGTTAGCCAGAACGCTGAACCAGTTGCATGCCCGCGGCATGCTGTATGGCGATCTGTCTCCTAGCAATATCTTTGTCTCGGATGATCCGGCCCATGCAGAAACCTGGCTTATCGACTGTGACAATATCAGTCTGGAAGTTCATAGCGGGTTTTCGCTGCACACGGCGGACTATGGTGCGCCTGAAGTGGTGCGGGGCGATGCGTTACTGTCCAGCCTGACTGACGCCTGGAGCTTTGCGGTGATCGCTTATCAGCTGTTGACCCATAACCATCCATTCAAAGGGGAGTTGGTCGACGGTGGCGAGCCCGAGGAGGAAGAGGCCGCACTGCGGGGCGAGCGCCCTTGGATCTGTGATTCAGAGGATGACGCCAACGCTTGCTTCGCAAATCTGCCAGTTCAGCTGATTGAGCACAGCAAACTGCCAGCACTCTTTGCCTGTTGTTTTGAGAGCGGGCGGTACAATGCCAGTGAGCGGCCAGGCATGGCGGAGTGGCTTGAGGCGCTGACCGAAATTGATGAGCGCATGGTTGACTGCCCTGGTTGTGGTGGCAGCACTATTTTGTCACCGGCACTCAGGTCGATCGATGATGAGCTGTGTTTTTTTTGTGATGAACCTTTAGATACGCGGACGGTTCTGTTCGAGGAGTTTATTGCCTTGCATGACAATCAGACTCAGCCAGATGAGGAAGACGCTGAGCTGATGAGTGGTCGCAAGGTCTGGTTACAGCCGGGGCAGAGCCTGGAGCTGAAACGCTTGATGCCGACCTTTAGTTATGACCGCTGGCCTGCCGACCACATCCGCATCGACTACACCGATAAAGGACTGGGCATTCATCCCTTGCCCGAAAGCCGACTTCACCTGCAGCGAGGTGCAGCAAAAAAACCTCTGGAGCGCTACCAGGGGCTGAAGGAAAGTTTGCGCGGACAACATGACGAGCCTTACCGGATTCATGTGGGCGATCTGGATGAGTCTCATGTTTTCTGGCAGTTCAGGTGGTAATGACCTATGGAACTTAAAGACTTTCCCATGTTGTCTGAGGATGTTTTGAAGCTGAGCACGGATGAACCCATCGACGGCTTTGATTTGAGGCAGGCGATATTCCTGCAAAGTTATCAGGATGAATGGCTGGCCGTTCAACATGATCAACGGATTCGGGTGAGCTGCGCAATTGCTAACCATGAGCTGTTCAGTCGCCTGGTTCTGCGCGACCAAACACGCTGGCTACTCACTGGTAAAGAGGCTGGAAAGCTGCTGGTGCAGTTTTGTGCGCCGGTTGAAGTGTCTGCGATGGAGTTTGAGCTTGGGGTTGATGAGCTTATAGCCGAGGACCTATATACCAAGCAGGAAATCTCCGATAAGCGCATTGAGCTAGCCTGCGACTGGCTGAAAGATATCTTTCTAGTCCGCGGCTTGGCTGAAGGCGACTGGCTTACGGTTGCGCGTTTCAGCAACAGTACATCGAACGGTGGTTTTCAGCTGCTTGGCAGGGGTTGGCGGGCAGATGTGGAGCAAGGCCAGGAACGTGGTCTGCTGATCAAGCGAATTACCCGGCATGCCCGCCGTGATGGTGCTTACTCATTGTTGGTCGGCCAGTTTGCGTTTCGTGATGCATCGGTTGCCGCCGTATTGGGTAGCGCAAGCCAGCAGGCAATGCTGGATGCTGCGCTGCGGGACAGCGCCAGTTATCTTGAACTGTGGAACCTGTATAACGATAGGGAATGGCAGGCAGCTTTGGCGAAGGCGGAAAGCTTGCGTGCATTGCGTTTTGTGCAGTGGGAGAGCGGTGAAGAAGGGCGCGAAAATATTTGGCGGTTAATGCCGAAATCACAAGACGACTATCGAGAATTCCGTGATCGCTGGCGCGATCTCGAACTGACCACAGACGCTCAGGTTGATTTGGGCGAGAGCCGGCCTGACTGGGCAGAAGAGCTTGCCGTAGAGGAGGCTAAGCCCGACCAGGGTACACCCCGCGGTACCATACGCTTTGAGCAGGATTGGGTGGTTTTCAAGCCGGCTTCAAACCGCCGCGACATTCGCCCAAAGAAGCCTGAGGGCTGGTTATACATGTCGTTAGCCGGTCAGCGGACGGTCGGCAAAAGACGCCTTGCGGCGAAGCACTCGATTGATTCTGGTAAGCGGTTACCTCAGTTAAAGTGGCTCTTGGAGGGTGTGGCCGTGCCGGCATCAAGGCGCCGACCGATCAAGGGAGTGACGCCCTATGCGCTGGAAACCTTTAAGGGTGGCAAGCCTACTGAAAAGCAGACGTTAGCTCTCGATACCGCGCTCAATACGCCGGATATGGCAATTATTATTGGACCCCCTGGAACAGGGAAGACGCAAGTCATCGCGGCATTGCAGCGACGTCTTGCTGAGGAAGCCCAGGACAGGAATATTGCTGCGCAGGTGCTGATCAGCAGCTTCCAACATGATGCCGTGGACAACGCTTTGGATCGCAGTGATGTGTTTGGCCTGCCGGGAGCGCGTGTGGGCGGCAAGCGCAGGGCGCAGGAAGAAGGCTCGGTGATTGATCCCTGGTTGGATCGTCAGGTGGCCCACCTGCAGGAGAAGATTGCCGAGCAATATCAAAAATACCCGGAGCTGGAGCGAGTGCGGGATCTATCGACCCAGCTGGCTCTGGCCAGAATTGCCGGCTCCTCTCCAAGCCGTCAAGCCGAAACCTTTTCCGATATTCTGGATGGATTACGAGAGCTAGACGGCAATGGTCTGGTATTGCCGCCAAAGCTCGAGAACCAGGTCGAGGACTATATTGACCACCTGCAGATGCAGGCGCCACTAACCAGAGGGAATGGGGAGCATTTTCAAGCCCTGAGGCGGGTTCGTGCGTTACGGGTAGACAGATCCTCTTTCAGCGATGATGGCCCCGACCGCGCTTGGGACTTGCTTGGTTGGTTTAAGCGCCATGAGGCATACATCAGCCCGGAGCTACTTGCCTTGTTGCAATATGTAGCTGACAGCACGCAACTGCCCGATTCCTCGTTAGATGCCCTTGCCGCCTGGAAAATCCGCCTATTGGATCATTTCTTAGCAGATTATCGGCCAGAGGCATTGAAGCGGCAGGCAGATCCTGAGGGCCTAGCTTTACTTGATCAAATTGATCAGCACCTCGAAGGTCGGCTGCGCCAGCGAAAGCAGGGCGTAGCCTGGGTGCTTGAACAACTCGCAGACAGCCTGGCAGTTGATCGGGCCGCCGCGCAGGCGGTTGTGCATGAGTATTCCATGGTGGTAGGGGCCACCTGCCAGCAGGCAGCAGGCAGGCAAATGGCAAACCTTAAAGCGGTATCGAGCCTGGATAGCACAGACATCGAATTCGATACCGTGGTGATCGATGAGGCGGCCCGCGCCAATCCGCTGGATCTGTTTGTACCCATGGCAATGGCCAAGCGTCGTGTGGTGTTGGTGGGGGACGACCGGCAATTGCCACATATGCTTGAGCCGAACATTGAAGGTCAGTTGCAAGAGGAACATCAGCTGACCGAACTGCAGTTGGCAGCCTTTCGCTCCAGCCTTTTTGAGCGTATGCGTATCAAGTTGCTGGAGCTCGAAAGAAAGGACAACATCCGACGTGTGGTAATGCTCGACACTCAGTTCCGTATGCATCCATTGCTAGGCGACTTTGTCAGCAAGCAGTTTTATGAAGCAGTTGATCTGGGCCAGATTCGTTCGGGTCGTGGGGCAGATGACTTTGTATTCGCCGAAACATTCCTTGGTGCACTTGGCCCGCACGCACTCCATTACCGGGGTAAGGTTTGCCAGTGGGTTGATGTGCCTGGGGCACAGGGCAAGGATCGGCGCAGAGGTACAAGCCGAGTTAGGGAGGTTGAGGCACAGCGCATCGTCGAAGAAGTGGTGAGGTTGTTGCAAGCGGGGGGCGACAGCCTTTCGCTAGGTGTTATTACCTTCTACGCGTCCCAGCGCGACCTGATCATGGAAAAGCTTTCGGAGCAGCGTATTGACGGCGTTCCGCTGATGGAGATGCGTAACGGTGCCTTCGAGCCGCATGAGCATTTCAAATGGGCCAGGAAAGTTCGGGGGGACGGCTCGGTCAGTCTGGAAGAGCGGCTACGGGTGGGATCTGTCGACGCTTTCCAGGGTAAGGAGTTTGATGTTGTGCTGTTGTCCTGCGTTCGAACGTACAAGGAAGCAAAATCGAAGCTGAGCGGTGACGATATCGCTGAACTAGAGAAGCAATTGAACCAGCAGTTTGGATTTTTAAGATTACCCAACCGGATGAACGTGGCCATGAGCCGTCAGCGGCAAATGCTGATTTGTATTGGAGATGCGGCATTGGCTACTGCGCCTGAAGCGAAGGATGCGGTGCCTGCACTGGCTGCGCTCCATCAGATGTGTGGAGGTGAGCATGGCAGCCTTCGTTGAATCCGGCATGTATCTCGAATTTGGCTCCAAGCCGAGAGGAAAGAGAAAGAAGAAGCCGCTACTCTGGCCTGTCCTGGTGCATCGTGTTTTATATCCGGACCCTAAAAGACCACAGTTGAACCTTCTACAGCGTGCTGTGCTTGGCTTGATTCGTGCGAGAACCGTGAGCGCGGAAGAAATGGGCGCATTGACCGGGCTGCACCTGAACTTGATCAAGTTGATACTGGCGCAGGGTGTGAGTAACGGTTGGCTGGTAGCTTCCGCTGATGCCCTTACAATTAAAGGCGAAGGACTGCTGGATGGCGAGGACGTCGCCGAGGCTAATATGAAATCTGGCTATGTCCTGCAGGATGCGCTAACCGGACAATTCTGGCCGCGCCTAATTGGTCAGTTGAGCCAGTGGCAGCCAGTAGATCCGTTGGCCCGCTATCCCGAATTCAAGCCGGAGAGAAAAACCGGCAATTCAATAAGACCTTTTCTACTATCAGGCAAGCGCGCAGAGCTACCCGCGCTTGACCATGAGTCCCTAATGCTGGCCTACCGTGATTATCGTGATGACTATCGTGCCAACCAGCAGCTGGGACAATCTGTCCAGTTGTCGGAGCAGATCAGTTTGCAGGGCGTGCAGCGTTTGGATGACGTTCCACAAGCAGCCCGCGTGCTTGTTTGGGTGACATCCGACGAGGAAGGGCTGGAGCTGTGGTTGGTTAAGGATCCATTCGGATTACGTGAAAACGCCTGGTGGTTGCAGGAGCCGCTCACCCAGGCACTTGAACATGATAAAAATCTGCTCGCTCAACTTCAGCCTTTGGTGAGTGTTCCTCGGGCGGACAACCAGAGTGTGGATGAGTGGCTGGAAGCTCTACGCAAGCAGACGGAATTACAGGTTCTTATTGAATATCCCTGGGTGGAACGACAGCCAGATATCAAGCGGCATCTAGGCGCACTGCTGGTGCGCCAGGAAAAACTGCAGCAGGGCGACAAAAGCCCGCAGGAACTGGATGCGGCTCTGGTGGAAAGCCAGAAGTTGCTGGAGGTGGTTATGCAGTGGCTGATTCGTACATATCCAGCCAACGTAGGGCAACTACCCAAGAAACCAAATATCAACGAGGTGATTCTATCCGCACTGCAGATTCCTGCGCTGACAGAGGATGTGATCACTCTTCTTGGAAGGCAGAAGCTTGATCAGGTTATTCGTGCCTGTACTCGGCCAGTTTCTTCGCTCAAGGCTTTGCTCTTTGCTGCAGCCATGGGGACGCTAAATGAACCCAGGCATCCGCTCAAGGTTTTGGGAGCGAGCGAATTGCAGCTGAAAACACTGCTGGAGCTGGCTGACCTGCGAAATCAGAGCAGCCACGCCCAGAGCAAGTTTACTGGCAAAGAGCCAATTCGACTCACTACCCGTATGGCGCTGGACAGTATCCGGTACACGCTGAACTTCACCTCATGTTTTAAGGAATGGATGTAATGGGGAAGAAATACACGAACAAAAATGCGCAGCAACAGGGGGGAACTGCAGTTCCAGTAAAAATCAGCAGGCCCGCGCTTGAGAAGCTGGTGCCAGTGTGGACTGCTTCCTTTGAAAGTGCCTCCAAGGTGTACCAGTCATTTGATATGAGCATGGACATTCATGTGGAGCAGGATTGGCTGCGCAGCGTGATCGAAAGATTCGAGGTTGAAGGGGATACAGATCTTAGTCGCTGGATTGAACGGTTCGCGGAGTTCTGTAAGGAGCTGGTCAAGTTAAAGGACCGTTTGCACGATGAGTATGCCGAGCGCTGGGAGCAGGCAAACAAGCTGGTAGCAAGTATGGAAGAGCGGGAGCAGACCCTTGCTAGGCAGCTGGAAGTATTTGAAGTTGAAAGAAAGGCGATTGGCGATGCCAATACCGTTATGGCTGAGGAGCAAGTACTGCTTGCACAAAAGAAGTCAGAGCTGCTGGATGTTGAGCGTTCACTTAGCCTGCGTGAAGCCAACGCTAAGGCGGATTTTGCCGAGCAAAACGAACAGGCACTGCGCCAACTGGAGGAGCGCCAAAAGCAGCTGACTACCCAGCAGGAAGGACGGCTCAAGCAGTTACAGGATGACAAGAGCAAGCTAGATGTGGAGTTGGGAGAGTCTGCTCGTCGCCTGGCAGAGATCAAATTCAATTGCACTGAGGAAGAGTCTGAGCGCATCAGGCGGCTAGATGAGCGCGAGCAGGAAATAAAACAGAGCAAGATGAACCTTGATCGGGCGCGCAGTCGGCTGGATAACGATGTAGTTGGTATCAAGGCAGCTGAGACCGCTCTTGAAGAGCGTGTAGCTGCCGAAATGCAAACGGAGCGCTCCAGTCATGAGCAAGCGTTAGCAAGGCTCGAGCGGCAGCGCGATAACGCCTGGAGTAAGGTCGAGAGTCTGAAGGAGACACTGGCAGGCATGCAGGAGTTGACACAATCGCTCGGCGAGCAATCTGCGGCTGAAGTTCTTCAACAGCTCGATACCTTGCGACAGGAAAATATAGCTTTAAAACGCAGCTTGGATCAGTCGGATACCGCGGAGCTTATGCAGGAGCTCGATTATCTTCGCCGCAGCAAGGCCGATCTTGAGCGCGACCTCGGAGCTCTAAGGCCTGAAATGGATGAGTTGCGCCGCGAATCAAGCATGAAGCGAGTTGCCTCAACCGAGCTTGAGGCCATAGCCAGGGAGAAGCGCGTTCTTGAGCAGCACAAGAATACATTGGATGCACACATTGACGATCTGCAGAATCGAATCGAGCAGTTAACCAATGCGCAGAAAACCCAGACTCCTTTCCCGGCTATGTCGCAGATGGACTCTGCAAAGCAATACCGGACAACTATGGATTTGGAGTCGGTACCTAACCTCAAGCAGTTTGCAGAAGAACTCCAGCATCGGATTGCGCAGGCAGAAGATCAGGTTGAGCTCTTCTATCCGCTGGAAGAAATCCGCATGCTGCTCGGCGGCCTGGCGATGAGTCAGCTGCATGTGTTCCAGGGCATCAGTGGTACCGGTAAAACGAGCCTGGCCAAGGCTTTTGCCAAGGCTATGGGTGGCTTTTGCACCGATATCGCCGTACAGGCAGGGTGGCGTGACCGAGATGACCTGCTTGGTCATTACAACGCTTTTGAACGTCGCTTTTACGAGAAGGATTGTTTGCAGGCCCTTTACAAGGCCCAGACGCCGCGCTGGAAAGATACTTGCAATGTGATCCTGCTAGACGAGATGAACCTCTCGCGGCCAGAGCAGTACTTTGCAGAGTTTCTCTCGGCTTTGGAGAAAAACAACCGGGATGAGCGCCTGATCAGTCTTGCTGAGACGGCCATGCCCAATGCGCCGTTGATGCTGCGAGAAGGACGCAAGATCCTTGTGCCTGGCAATATCTGGTTTATTGGTACCGCAAACCATGACGAAACCACTAGTGAGCTTGCGGACAAGACCTATGACCGTGCCCACGTGATGACCCTACCGAAGCAGGATCATCGTTTTGATATCAAGCGGTACGATCCGGCGGGCTTCTCGTTTAGCTCGCTGAACAAGTCCTTCGATGAGGCGTGTAACAACTACCAGCAAGAGGTCGGTGAGTTGCTAAAATGGCTAAGCGAGGATGATTTGACAGCTCAGCTGGAAAAGGACTTCGGCTTGGGCTGGGGTAATCGTTTTGAGAAACAGGCGATGCGCTTCATTCCGGTGATCAAGGCCGCGGGAGGAACTGATGGAGAAGCGCTGGATCATCTGTTGTCTTCCCGCGTAATGCGCAAGGGCAAGGTCACTGGTCGTTACGACGTGAGTCTAGATGCCCTTAAAGCAGTGCAGGGCGCAGTGGAAGCGTTCTGGATTGAGGCAGGCCTTGATGGCGAGCCGAAAAATTGTAATCGGCTGCTTGAAGCAGACATCCGTCGCATGGAAGACGTTAGCTGATGTGGCTGGATAGGTTCACAGGTGAGCGCCTCAGGGAACTCCCCTCCGCGCTTGCTCCTGGCCGTTACTGGGCAGGCTCGACCGGGCTGACTCTTAATGGCCATACGCTCAATTTTTCTGGGCTCTTGGTAGATGATGACGGGCAGAGATGCCAGCTTGATGAGCAGGTAAGGTCGTTCATCTTCCCAAGACAGCTAGATGCTGCCAGCGCCGATCTTCTATTCAAGGCAATTGCTACTATAGATGCTGATAGCAAGGAGCGAAAAGCGCTAATCTCTCCCCTGATGCCTGCGACTATCATCGACGGTCAAGGGCACCTCCAATCGTTTGAGGAGCGACTGCTGGAGGTAGTTAAAAAAGGGCATTTGCATCGAGTTTCCCAACGACCGCGAATGGATATGCACTACGAGGATGAGGTCACGGATATTGCCCGTGCCCGCAGGCTTTCGAAGGGCGCGCTGGTTCATCTTGCTTCCCATTCGGAGTGCTGGCAGCGGCAAACACTGAACGGTGTTATTCCAAGAAAAGTCTTGGCGCGGTTCAGTCAAGACGATTACGGCATCTACGAAAACCGTGTTTATGCAAGGCTGCTGGACAAAATTGACAGGCACCTGAGAGCGCGACTCTCAACCTTGGATAGTTTGCAGGCAAACTTTGAGCAAGCGATGGAGTTTTACAGGTCGTTAGACATAGACCATCGACTTGCCCGTGCAGTATGTAATATTTGGGGCATGACCTTTGATCAGAGCGCTACCAGTAAAGCGTCTGAGCTTTTGAACAACACCCGGGAAGAACTGAGGGGTTTGCACAAGATCACCCGTCAGCTGCAACAAGGTGGCCTGTACACGCTGATTGATCGTAACGCCCGGATCGAACGTGGGCTGCATCGAACGAATATTCTAAGTCATGATCCTCACTACAGTCATGTGGCCAAGCTCTGGGAGCTTTTGGGACGAACCCAGGGGAGAGCCAATATAACTGCCGAAGAGCGTTTCAGGCGGAACCAGGATCTTGCCCAAGCGTATTCGAGTTACGCGGGTCTTGTTTTGCGCAGAGCGCTGCAACCTTATTTGGCTGGCAAGGATGAGGGCGAATGGGCAGGTAAGATCCTTACCCTGCGTCAGAAAGAGCTTGAGTGGGAGCTAGTTAGCACCTGCGACGCAGAAGACACGGTGTTGCTTACAGTAGTCCCTTGGTTAACCAGTGGAATGCCCATCGAGCAAGGATTACCTGTCAATCGGTTCATAGCCTGGCCAGCTATCGGTCAGGAGCTGCCGGAAGATGCTTTTGTTGGGCAATGGGTACCACTCTCTCCTCTAGACATGTATTGCGAGGAACGCTTCGGGTTGCTGGTAGATCGCAGCTTACAGCGCATGTTGCTGGAAAATTATGGGCAGCCGCTGGTAAAGGTGCCGACAGCTGTGCTCAGTCGTGCTGATGACTCCCCTGGGTTGAAGATCGACCGGCACGCAAAAACGTTGCAGGTCAGTGAGATGCTGGCAGAGGAGCTTCTCAATAAGCTGCAGGCGGCATTGATATCTGCTAACGCAATACAGCAGAGTTCCGACTTATTTAGGCGTAACGAGGAGGTCAGGGCTCTGCAGATTTGCCCGGTATGCCGGAGCAAGGTGCGTCTGATTTTCCAGAGCCCGGCTGGCTTCAAGGCGAATTGCGGGGAATGCGGAACTGAGAGGTACCTGCGAGGCGAGAGAGGGCAGCGTGAATTTGAGCAGTTAGTCGCTGGTAAAAGGGACTTCCGTACCCTTGGCCGAAGGGGGTGGGTATTGAGATTTGGGAACCGTCCAGTACCCGCATAGAAGTTGCTCGCGCTTATGCTATTTCCAAGTTGGGCTGGATACTTCAGCAGCAACAAAGGTTGCGCGCTCAGGCCCGCGAGATGCCCCGGCAGTTTGTCGGACGTGAAAGCCATTACCTGTGGTGTGACGCTATCTGTTGCGCATACAAGTGGGGTTCTACCCCGTTTCCACGGACGGTTATAAAACGGCTAAGAGCTTTTGATCCTGAGCGGCAACTCTACGTCGCATCCTAGGATTATGGAACCGCTCGATGTATTCAAATAGGTCCGCTCTTGCCTCGTCTTGAGTACGGTAACGTCGGTGATGTACTCGCTCTCGCTTCAGCATCCTGAAGAAGCCCTCACAGGCAGCATTATCGCCACAGTGGCCAACGGCACTCATGCTGCTGACTAATCGATTGTTGCCCAGATAACGCTGGTAATCGCCGCTGGTGAACTGGGCCTTCTTTTAATATCGCTTTCTCCCGTTCAAGCCGGTTGACCCGGGCTTCGAGCTCCTGAATCTTCTGTTGCTCTAGGGTTAAAGCTTTACCCTTGGGCGTGCCGCCGTCACGGCCGATTCGTAACTGTTCGACCCAGCGGCGCAGGGCTGTTTCTCCAATCCCTAAGGACTTGCTTGCCTCTATGGCCGAGTATCCCTGGTCTAGGGCCAGCAACGCTGCATCATGTTTGAACTCGATTGAAAACGTACGACGTGGTCTTGTCATGGAACACCTCAGCTATGGCGGTAAATTTACCACCCATTTCGGTGTCCGGTATTAGTAAACCACTACAATTGTCCGTAATGCGTTGTTAGCAGCTCGGCTGCCGCCCCGATTTAGTCGGTGTCTTGTCGTCTTGCCGAGGAGGTAGGCAGGGGATTTAAACCGCAGAGTGAAGCCAGCGCGGCCTTATTTTTCAGGCGATAAGGTTCGTCTCCGGCGACGGACAGAGGAATAGCGGCAGTATGAGGACCGACGCCAAAACGACTCCGCAACTGTTGCGCATGTGTTCGTGTAAGCGCCTTCAGGTGCTTATCAAATTGTTCCAGCTCGGCAGCCAGGGCCAACCATCGCTTGGCAAATGATCTGAGCGTTGAGTTCAAGGCGGTAGATCAGCAGTTTGATCAAAAGCCTAGCCGCTGGTCCATTCATAGGAACCAGCGACGGTTTAAAACAGACTAGGAAGTGAGCCAGAGGCGTCCTTATTATGTTGGCTCCTTGGATTAGCTTTACAGTTGGCCCTGCTAAGACCAGCACATCGCTCTTTATCGCTTTTTCTCTGAGACGTTGCGTTTACGCTTCATCCATCTCCATGATCCCGCAGCTCAAGCACAACTGATCAAAATTGCCGAACCAGTTCCGTTGCATGACATCCGCCAGTTCGCGAGCCTGCTGCTTGCTGGCGCTTTGATTGGCTGCGATGACCGGTATCAGTTCTGCCATGTTGGCGAGACTGGACCAGGGTTGATCAGTGGGCTCATCCTTGGTTGTTGAGTGCTGATAGTGGCGCAGGGTGCAGTCCAGCAAGGCTGCCACCAGCGCTAGTGGATAAAGATGTTGACGGTGTATTGATGTCGCCGCGCCACAGGCGCAACAGTGGGTAGAAGGCATGATGACCTCACTGATAGTGGTTAAACAAGGCCGCGTTCTGCAAGGCTGACTGAAGAGGTGCCACTGACCACCAGGTGATCGAGCAAACGCACATCAATGGTTTGCAGCGCTGTTTGTACGCGTTGGGTAAGGGCGATATCTGCTTGGCTAGGTTCAGGGTTACCACTGGGGTGGTTATGCGTGAGGATCACCGCAGCCGCATTGGTATTGAGCACGGTTTTTACTATCTCCCGTGGGTATACGCTCGCGCTGTCAATGGTGCCGTAGAACAAGCGCTCAAAGCGCAGCACGCCGTGCTGACTATCGAGCAGAATGATCCCGAATACTTCACGCTCTTCGGTACCCAGCGTCATACGCAGGTAATCCCGTACCAACGCAGGACTGGTCAGATAGCTGCAGCGTGCAAAGCGTGCCTGCAGGATGGCTTCGGCCCAGCTCAGAACCTGACTTTCAGACAATGGGAGACCGCCGCTGGCGTGGCAGGCATCGGTTTGGTTAGTGCACATGTTTTTCTCCTGAGAAGGGGTGGTTAGGCTGGTGCCTGGTTTGTCGGGGTTGAGTCAACGCCTTCAACACGTGTTTGTAGACGCGCCTGTAGGCTGGGTGGGGTTTCGGGCGTGGTATTGCTGGCGCGCTCAGGCTTGTTGTCCGGATAAAATTCATCCAGCACCTGACGGCTTTCATCTTCGGTATCTTCAAACGCACCGTTGGCAAAGCCTTGTCGCGCAGCGGCGTCCAGCGCTTGCTGATCAAAGCCGGCGTTATGGCGTGCCTGATCCAGCTCCTGCGCCTGTCTGAGGGCCTCTTCCAGTGTGGTGCCCTGGCGGATGGTCAGATCGACGTAGTAGATGGGGGTGCCATGGCTCTGGCGGGTGGATTTGCCACGCAGTCGTAACTCTAGCGGCAAGCAGGCCAGTCGATTACCCGACAGCGCCTGGAAGTATTGCAGCCGTGCAGACAAGGTGCGGATGCTGTTGTAACCGGTCGTCCTGAATACAAAGCTACCCAGCGGATCGTCATCGCCAATAGCGACGTTGAGTCGGCCATAGGGTTTGCAATTACCGCCTTGAGCTAATGGACAGCCATCCGGTGAAGGGCAGGGCAGCGACTTGATACCTTCATTGCCACGGCGCTTGCACTGCTCGCCATCGCCAATGCAAACCGGTCGACCATTTGAACGATCAAACATGGCGTACTGTGCCCGAAAGTTCAGGTCCGGATCGTTGAATAGAAGTCTTACGGGAATGCTACGTAGCTTGTCACCAGCTTCATTGCGCAGGGCCTTGTCCAACGGATGAAGCAGCCATTGACCGTCACTTTGTACCTGCGACGTCAGAGTGAACTGGTCGTCCTTTTCGGGTAAGCGCTTACCCTTCTTTTCGATGACTTTGCCGATGGCGATGCGGCCCAGCACAGGCGGCGTGATAGCGAGACCTTTTAACATGGTGATATTCCTCTGAATGTAAAAAAGCCCTGAGCAGCGAGAGCTGCCCGAGGCAAGGGGGGAGGGTGTTAATGCTTAGGTGGTGGATGCGTACTAGCTGATGAGGAAGCGGCGACTGCCTTCCTTCACTTTGCTGTAGCGGGCTTTGAGGTAGGGTTTGTCTTTAAGCAGACTGTCGGTATCCAGCACCGCACTGTTTTTGCTGCGCTTCCAGGTGATCTGGCCGCCGGCAAAGGTCGCTCGACTGAGGTCACCTATGGCTTGTTGGAGCAGCTGCTTCAACTCGGCTTCACGCTGTGTTTGCTTACTAATGTTTTGCTTCAGTGCTTTGAGCTCAACATACGCCACGTTGAGTGCCGGATTACCACTCAGATCCAGCGTGCGGCCATTGTCCTGAGGGTAGAGACAACGCAATGCCTGGTCCGCTGAATCGCTGCCATCAGCCGGTGGCGGGATGTCATCGACAACGTATTGCCAGAAGCGACGCTCCAGCTGGATGAGGTTAGCGATCATCTTTTCATCACGCTCGATTCGATGAACCTCCAGATCCTGACCCCCGATCAACACAGCAACATCCGCTGCCTGCTTACCGGTCACTGCCAACTGGTGCATCACCTGCAGTTGCACGTATTCCGGCACGCCGTCTTTCCAAAGACGAGCGCCGTTGATGCCAGCGGTTTTGCATTCCAGTATTTGCACCTCGGCTGAGCCGACCACTTCACGGTCCAGGTTGGCCATCATCCAGCGAAGCTCTGGGTCTGAGTGCTGCAGGACCGCATTGACCTTACGTACCTTGAGACCAGTGCGCTTGCTGTATTGAGTAGCAACAATGGGCTCCAGAATCGTCCCCCAGAACACCGGCGCGCTGTCGTCGTTCGGGTCGATCTGCGGCATGGCGCCGTCGCGCCCGGTTTTCTCCAGCCAAAGCGCCAGCTGTGATTTATACGGATTTAAGCCAACGGCGGCGGCTGCATCCGAACTGCCTATTCCACCTTTACGAACAGTGAGCCATTGCTCGCGATCCAAATTAGTCGTGCTGACCAGGCGCAGTGCTGTGCCCTTACGCGGAGGCGTGGGCAGGTGTTTTTCTGTCTTCATGTGATGTACTCCAGAGTTGTGCCACACCCAGACGCAAAAAAGCCCGGTCAGCAGAACTGGCCGGGCTTTATGTCGCTATGGGCAGATGGTGAACGTTAGTTTTAGACGACCAGCTGAAGGGCATGGTCCAGGGCTTTCTGCTTCAGTGCGGCACCTTGACCGAACCAGGCAGAATCCAGACGATGGTCGGTGCTGCGAGCGCGCTTCTCATGATCGACAAACTCGGTTACCGCATTGAGTAGGCCCCAGGCCGTGTCTTGTGCTGAGACCAGTTGCGCACCACGTCCCTGGCCCTGATACAGGTCCTGAACCTTCTGCAGTGCCCGGTGCTGTGGCAACTGCTTGCGGTCCTCCAGGTCGGTGTCCGTGCTGCAGATCACCTGCAGGAAGTACTGAAGGGCCTCTTTCGGTTTCACCTTGCGTTCAGACAGGGTTTTCATGCGGTACATAAACTCACTCCATTGAGAGACCGAGATGCCAAGCTGCTGCTTGACTCGCTGTGGGTTGAACTCGGTGCTGTGAGGTACCCGAATGGCCTGAGAAGCACCATTCACGGCGATGGCCAAGGTGTTGTTACAGACCACCCGCACGGTTGTTGGGGTGGCCATCGTAGCCAGGGTCCCGTCACACGAAGTAGCTAGCAGCAGGTAGCCGTTCACTTCATCACGGCCCTTGAGCACGGTGTTCTGACCGGTACGAGCCAAGGCCCAGAACTTCTTTCCCCCCTTGAGCACACCAGCTGTCTCCAGCTCATAGCCCGCGTACTCGGTGAGGTCACGGTAGAACTCCAGCACCTCATTGGGCTGCACCACCTTGTAGCGCTGAGACACGACTGAGAGCGGATCTTTGGTGTCTGAGCGGTAGAGCACTTTCTGTTCTGGGAATGAATGGATACTGCCCAAGTGTGAACTAGCGCCAGCAACAAAGCGCACTGGCGATTCCTCGATATGCCAGTTCATACCGGCTTCGCGTTGCCATACCTCCAGCGGTTGATGGGGTGAGAGTTGGCTACCCAGTCCATGCCAGGGGGTAGCGCCGACAAAAGCCATGTTTTCGATTTGATGTGCCATGAAAATCTCCTGATAAGCGGCATAAGCGCCCGTCCGGAACCAAGCCGGGTAGGGCGGTGATAAGTGGGGGATGCGGTTAAAAGTGGCTGGAGCAGTCGTTGCAGCGGTAATGGCAGAGCAGTTCTTCGTCCAGAACAGTGCCAAGCCGGATGCCTGCAATACAGCCGATAAGCGCGCCGCTAATGGCGCCGAGCACGGCACCTGACGCTTTGGCCGCTGGACCGGCAATACTGAATACCGCAGCGCCAACGCGTGCGCCCTGCACAGCACCTTTGGCAGAGCCTGCCGCTCCACTGAGTGCGCCGGCAACGGTGCCCACAGTACCGCCGATACGCTTGCCGTAATGACAACGCTGCACGCTATGGGAATTACAGACAGGACAGGATGGAATCACGAAGATCACCTCATGCAGAGCCGGTTGAGCGGACCGGCTGGGTATGCTCATGTGGGTGATATAGGTTTCAATTTATTTTCAATCGAGGCTACGCTAAACAGCTAGACTCGAGCGGGTGTCCTTTCGGTCCATATGAGATAATTTGAAGCTGACGCAGGGGGGCAAACAGATGCAGGGCTCGTATGGGAAAGCCCTTCAAAAGGATGCTCTGACTGGTGAAACCCGTCGATACAGCCATGGTTTTACCTATCAGAGTTTTACGCATTGATTGATTCAGACTCCCAAGCGCCGCCTGGTACTGATTAGCGGCGCTTGACGATGTACTTGAAGGGCCTTGTATAACCGTTGTTCGCTCTGACGAATGAGAAAGGTAGGTAGGCGTGGAATTAAGTGACGAGGCAATACAGCTGCTGCGTGCCGGCGGCCTTCACATTGAACTCGAGGCAGTTGTGCTTAGTGCCCATACATTTAAAGCGGCCGGTAAGGACGTAGGTAAGGTGACAGTTGCTGGCACCAAGGGTGGGCCTATGGGCCATTGTATCCAGTGCGAGCCCTATGGAATTTTTGAGTTGGACGCAGAGTTCAGCGTATATCGTGAACTGGCAAGTTGGCTGGCTGAGCCGAAGCGGGTCAAGTTCAAGGCAGACTTGAAACCGATCAACGACCACGGGACCTATGCGGTGCATCTGCTTGAGGTTCTGGGGTGAGGGAAGCGATTCGCCCAAGCGGCGTGCCAGCAGCGTCGGAACTGGTGCGGGGCGAGAGCTGACGGGCCGCCGTGGGGAGTTACTGGCCGATACCTTGCAGTGATGAGGGACTGCTTTCAGCCAAAAGCGGCCATCAGATGCAGCACGAATGCAGGTGCGACTCAACCTAATGTATGTCCAAAACTGGGGTCAGATGAACACTTTTACCGAATTAATGGTCATTTGACCCCAATTACCTTTGGTTTAGCGCAGCGAGCCACCACAGCGTTGAACCGCAGTATTAGCTACTAGCAAAATGGATCGCTCCCGAACGCTCTACTCCGGCTTGAAGTGATCAATTAGCTCTCGGGCGCTGGAACAGGCAGGATGTGCAGCGGCTCTTTCGATGGCGAAGCCCCAGTTTTGAGACACTTTTTTTGCAAACGCAACCTTATTCCCCGGGCCACGTGTGTTTCGCTCAGCGGCAATCTGTTTAAGCCTGTCCCATGGCTTTTCTTGAGTGGCTTCAGGGGTATTCTCAAAAAAATCGTCAGTTCCCAGCCATGCATTTATCGCCTGCGAGTCTGCCAAATACCATGCCTCCAATGCCTTGACGGCTACAAACGCAAAATGAATACGTTGATGAGCAACACGATCTCGAACTATCTGTACATGAGGTTCATCTTCTAAGTCAGTCAGAATAAAGATTTTTTCCGCCCCCGCCATATCTAATCTAGAAATAAATGCGCCAATGTTTTGCGGAAGAAGGTTTCCGCCTCCTCGTGCATCGACCACAGGAGTGATCAGCTCATAACCACGTGACTGCAAAAAATCTTTAAATATTTTGGACTCTACGATTATTCGTTCGCTCGCACCTTCCACGATAAATCCAACCTTCACCATGGTAGCCCCCCGTCGAACAAGTTAGTTAGCCATGCGGTATCAAGAGGGATTTGCTCTTTATTTACGCCTGACTCTGACGCGGCTTTGACACGAGTTTTGCCATTCTGCTTATTAATGAAGTACAGCTCTGTAGTTTCCAGATTCCTAACAATCGCTTCACTATGAGTAGTAAGAAAAATGGGATGTTTGGCTGAAGCACTGTCACGCATTAGTTGCACTAACTCGCCGATCGCCTTTGGATGTATGCCTCGCTCTGGTTCTTCGATGATGGTTATGCCGCTTTGACCGGTGCGGTTCAATACCGCAGTCAATATGCACAGCACATAAATCGTGCCATCTGAAACCAGCTTTGCCGGAAACCGTGTTTTGGTGCCTACTTCCTTAAATGTAATGACTGTAGATCCGTCAAGCCGCTGCTTTTCTGTTGAGACACTTTCCAAGCTGGGCACGATTAGCTCCATCCACTCCAACACCTGATCTGCAAAAACTTTTTCGTTTCCAAGCACTGAAAGCATAGTTGCTACATTTCTGCCGTGGCCGTCCAACTCACTTGTGTCGGTGGTGGAGCTATCAGGCTCCTTAGCGGCTGCTGGGTCAAAACGGAATACTTTGATGTTCGTTAAAAATTCATAAAGTGGGCTGTTCCCCAACAGCATAAGTGCCGTCATGTCCTTAGGGTAGTCAGGTAGGCTCTGCAGCTCGGTCATGTTACCTAGTTGCACCCTAGCATCTGCTCCAGAACGCCGATCAATCACGAGCCGATCACCTACTTTTAGAGTCTCGGTAATTAGAGGTTTCTTGTCCAAACAGCGAATGGTAATACTGTAGTCATGAACACTTCCGTCCAGCTCAAGCTCCATAGCGAAGCTTATGGTTGTACGCTGCTCTTTGCGATATTTATAGCAGTGAATTTGAGAAAATCCACCAAACTGTGTTCTGGCTTGCGACGCACCTAGCTTTACAACGGTCCCAAGAAACGCCAATGCATCAGCGATATTGCTTTTGCCAGAACCGTTGGTACCCGCGAAGACCAGTAACGGGGAAACATCTTTGAGCGAAAGATCTGCAACGCTCTTGAAGCCTTTGATCTGTAACTTGCGAATGTTCATTAGAACTCCTCTTCCTCCCGGGATCCATCTTTAGGTTCGCCCGGAACCAAGGCCAGCTCAACCTACCTTTAAGCTATGCCAGTTTAGCGCGGTAATTCCACACGTTTTCGCAAAATTTCTTTTATCACTAAAGAGCCATACTTTACTCGCATCCTCGCCACAAATATTGGTTCCGCATCCTGAGCGAATCCTAACAGGCCTTGTAGAACATAAAGATCGCTTTCTTCTAGCCTGCCACTAATACAGCGGTGAATCATCGCGCTAATCAAACGTTTCCTTTCGCGCCCTAAAGAGACCACTCCGTTATTAGCAATTACAAGCCCAGTGATCCGGCGCTGATTCTTTTTTGAAACATGTATGGTTTTACTATCATTTAGCATTATTGATGGGTACGAAATTTCCCGCAAAATTTCTCGCAAAAAAGGTTCAATCTGTATTGACAGCCCTTTCTGATTGCTTGAGAAAGACAAGTCATCTGCGTAGCGAGTGTACACAATACCTCTATGTATGCACCAATCATAAACCAAGGCATCAAATTCATATAGTATGGAATTTGACAAGACAGGAGAGCTTGGCGCACCAATACTCAAACAAAGATCATTCTTAACGTTATTCCTAATGCAGCTTATACGAGCAATGTCAAAAACACTTTGCTCAGACAGCTGATTGCCTAGGCAGTGGGCAAGATGGGCCGCGACATCAGCGCCAGTAATTGAGCCAAAGAAATTAATAAAGTCAAACTTAGACAAGTATTGATTTCGGCGGTGTTGCTGAGCATTGTTTTTTATACTTGAACCTTTTTTATAAGCCACAGCGCAATTATGTACAGGCAGCTGAAGAAATACATCTTCCATCAATAGCCGCTGGATAATTTTGGTCTCTTTTGCTGGCTGCGCAATGGAGCGGACGCCTCCAGATTTTTTCGGAATTTCATACCTTTTATATGTATATGGGGCGCGCACTAACAGTCTTTTGACATCATGGATAGGGATCGCCAATGTTCTTGAGACATACTCGCGGAAATCGTAGACGCTCATTGGTGTCCACCTAATTTTGCTTTATGGATAGCTTTACTGCGATTTCGCTCTGAGTTTGTTTTTTTGTAAAAATCTAAACATTCTATTCTTGTCCTCAGGAAGTCTATTGCGCCACCCGATTTCGCGGCCAGTCTTAATCTATGAAACGTATCATCCCTAGAGGCAAAGAAAGTCGAGTCACTATAACTGATCCGCTCTACCAGGCCGAACTGCTCCAGAAGAAATAACCGCCTGCGTAGCGCATCACGCGGGGCATCAAGCCCAAAAGTTTTCAGCATATCTAACAGCTCACTTTCCTTCAAAGCAACAAAGATTTTTATTAGCTCATAGGTCAAAACCATTAAGTGAACGTCGTTCGTCACACTAAACGTGTGTGATTTTTTCAATCCATCCAGTTCGATCTGTATATCTTCAATAACATCCGCTACAAGATCTGCAGTTATTCCCAGCGGGTACTTTATTTCCCAGGGATAAACTTTGACACCTGTGTCATGTTCTTCCCTTATGTAGCGTAATATACCAAGATTGATGAAGGATTTTTTTTGTGACCACTCTTCAGCAACAATAACAATCAGCTTCTTCCGCAAATCAGGGAGCTGTGAAAACGCTCCTAGCTCGGCGATGGCACCTTCACTCTCCACCACGATTGCTACAAGTGAGCAAATGCTAGCCAAATCAGACTCAAATTCCATCAGGTTTTTAAAAACACCGTCGTCCTGCCAGGATTTGATTTCTTCAGGCCGAAAAATGTAAGGAGGGTTCTGGAGCGTCATGGCGCGTCGTGTGATTGCATCGCGCAAAGAAGTGATCGGGGGATCTACGTCGTCCGGATGATGCTTCTCAGGAACGAATCCTCCACAAAGAAGCACAATCGGTTTTCGCGAATAAAATATCTTGCTAGTTTCAAGGCTGATTTCAGCAAGAATTGTTTGTCGCGGATCCATGCGAAAGGGGTGCTCTTCACCAAAAATCAGCCGCAGACAAGGTCTGTGGACCGGAGTGAGCTTGCGAATGTAGGTCCGCAGAGCTTGTCTGCGGAATAAAACCAAGCAATAAATTAGAGTCTGGCGAATCGCCCGACTAAGCCAGCGGTGGTAAACCACGCTTTAGCTTTAATCACGTAAAGAGCCTGCTCTTTTTATACTGAAAGGGGGGGGGGGCGTCAAGAAAAGAGAGCTGATTTCCTGTCTTTTGCCTAAGTGGAAGCAATTGGGGTCATATTGAACTGATACCGGTTGTACAAATTGTGTATTGCCCGAGGTTTTAAGGCATGCATGAGCTACCGCTTTTGGTCGAAAGAAGGCAGTCAACTTCTAATGGGCACAACATTACGGGGAGTGTCTGCCGCCACAGAGAGGCTCCCGGTGGCGGCGTTCTGGATATGCGCACTCCACCAGGCCATCATCGGTCTCCGGCGCTCTACGTAGTCAGCACGGTTATAGGCGCTCCTCACTTCATTCTTGTCCACATGAGCCAGAGCTACCTCAATTAACTCAGGATCAAACCCGTGTTCGTTCAGGGTAGTGCTGGCTATCGAGCGCATGCCATGGCTAACGAGCCGCCCCTCGAATCCCATGCGTTTCAATGCCATGTTAGCGGTCTGGCTGTTGCAATGGGTGCGTGGGTTGCGGTCGGCAGGAAACACAAACTCTCGGTGACCGCTATAGGGTCGCACAGCCTCTAAAACGGCTAATGCCTGCTCCGTAAGAGGCACAATATGTGCGCGGCGCTTTTTCATGCGCTCGGCTGGAATCGTCCAGGTTTTACGCTCAAAGTCGATATCAGCCCAGCATGTCGTAGCAGCTTCCGCTGGGCGGGTCATGGTGTGCAACTGCCATTCAATTAGCGCCCTTGTGGTGCGCTTTATGCTGGCATTGGCGATAGCAACCATGAGCTCAGGTAGTTCATCTGGATTCAGAGCTGCCATATTCTTCTTTTTTGGCTTCTTGAATACTGCCCGAATTCCACTGAGAGGGTTGGCTTGCACGAGGCCTGAATTGACGGCATAGGTCAGGATTTCATTGAGGCGTTGTGACAACCGCTTAACGGTTTCAAGGCTACCTTTTGTCTCCAGGGGCCGAAGCAGCTCAATCACTTTAGGGGCTGTGATGCTGGAAATCTGCAAATGGCCGAGGTCTGGAAAGACGTGCAACGTCAACGAGCGCCAAATGTCCTCAGCGTATGCCTGTGTGACGCCTTCTTTTTTTAGATCGAACCAGGCTTCAGCTACCTTTCTCAGGGTATGCTCGCTGGCGGCGCGCAGTTGCTGCCTGGCGTTGTCACGCTGTTCTTTGGGGTCGAGACCTTGGGCAATTAGCTGCCTTGCATCAACAGTCAGTTTTCGAGCTTGAGCAAGGCTCGTCTCTGGGTAGGCTCCCAACCCCATGTTGATGCGTTTTTTGGTTACGGGATGGTAATAGTTGAAATTCCACAGCTTAGAGCCATTGCTTCTCACTCGCATCTGAAGGCCGTCGCCATCACCCAGCACGTAGTCAGACGTTTTAGGTACGGCGTTTTTAATCTTGGCTTCGGTGAGGCGTACAGCTTTGGCGCCCATTCTTGGTATTCCATCAGTGGTTTGGTATTCCAAAAAATACCAGAGGAGGGCATGGAATACCATGTGGAATGCCAGGAAGCGTGGCTTCCCATGGACGTCAATGGACGCCTATGTATCGTAAGTTGTTGATTATTGGTTGCTTCAGGCACAAAAAAGGACGTCCGTGGACGCCCTTAGATGTATATTTGGTGGAGCCGGGGGGATTTGAACCCCCGTCCGCCAGTCCGCCGCTATCGGTTCTACATGCTTAGCCATCTCTACTGAGTTAACTCCTCACCGCCCGAGTGGCAGGGTGCTTGGAGCGAGTTGTGTAATGTTTAGCCACGTCGTCCACAACGTACTAGGCGGCGATCCTGTTCTATCTGACAATCACTTCGAGTTTACAGGCATCCTCTAATGATCGCTGGAGCCGAAGCTACCAGAAGTGCTATCTAGGCTGCTTACGCAGCTAGTTGAGCACCATAATTGTCGTCATTGGCAATTATATAGTTTTGCAACAGTGGATTTACGAGTTCTGTTACCAACTCGGCATGCCCCTCCAGTTTTGTAACCGTCGTCGAATCCAAATCGGCCCCAAATCTTCCAGGTGTAGTACTGAGACGCGATTGTACGCTAAAGGTTCCGGGTGTCATAGGGCGTAAAGCGGGCTTGGAGTATGGGGGCAGGTAATTGCGGGCAAAAAAATACCCTGACGAGCAGGGTATAGGATGTTGCTTGCTTTAAACCATAAACCGGACTGGTGGAGCGGACCAGCCCTGTTACTTAATAGGACGGGGCGTTTACCGATTGGTTCAAAAAGTTTTAAAAATAATTTAACGCTGGTTATCACGTACCACGCGCTGCTTTTCGCGGTCCCAGTCACGCTCTTTTAAGGTCTGGCGTTTATCGAAGTCTTTTTTGCCGCGCACCAATGCGATCTCGCATTTGACTAGGTGGCCTTTCCAGTAAAGCGCGAGCGGGACGCAGGCAAAACCCTTCTGCTGGACGCCGGTTACCAGCTTGTCCAGCTCCCGGGAATGCAGCAACAGCTTGCGCGTGCGTGTTGGATCGGCGACCACGTGGGTGCTGGCGGTTTTCAGTGGGCTGACGTGTATACCCAGCAGGAAGGCTTCGTCGTTTTTCAGTAGTACATAACTGTCGACCAGCTGCACATTGCCTTCGCGCAGGCTTTTGACTTCCCAACCGGTCAGCACGACGCCGGCCTCGAAGCGATCTTCAACGAAGTAGTCGTGTTTGGCCTTTTTGTTCAGCGCGATGGTGCCGCTGTTGGCCTTGGCGTTTTTTTGCTTGCTCATAGGCGGGGCATTATACCTGTATTTGCGGGTAAAACATGTGTCGTTTGCTGTTTCAGTGACCATCCAGGCTACACAAAGTGCCCATCGGCTAATCGTGGTGCGGCGTAGTGAATTAGACTCACTTGTGGCGGCTGGTCAAAATCTGGACAATGCCGTTCTTTTTTTCAGGGTGAACCGGGAACGGATATGACCGACGAGAAAGTATCGATTCACGGGATCTGGGCGAGTCGCTGGGTGTTCATTTTGGCTGCGACCGGTTCGGCTGTGGGCCTGGGTAATATCTGGAAGTTTCCTTATATGGCCGGGGCCTATGGCGGTGGCGCTTTTGTGCTGGTTTACCTGGTTTGTATTGCGCTGATCGGGCTGCCTGTGATGTTAGCGGAAACCCTGCTCGGGCGCCGTGGCCGGCAAAGCCCAGTGAATACTTTGCGCAGCCTGGCACGTCAGTCTGGTGCGTCGGAGCGATGGTCCTGGGCTGCGATGATGGGCATGCTTGCCGCCCTGTTGATCCTTTCGTTTTATAGCGTGGTGGCCGGCTGGGCACTGGATTACATTTTGGCTATGGGACGTGGGGATTTCAATGGCATTGATGGGGCTGGCGCCGCTGCACGCTTCGACGCATTGACCGGAGATCCGCTGCGCCTAACCCTTTGGCACACGCTCTTTATGCTGTTAACTGCTTTTATTATCGGCCGCGGCGTGGTCGCAGGGCTGGAGCGCAGCTTGCGAATTCTTATGCCGCTGCTCTTCGTATTGTTGTTAGTGCTACTGGGTTACAGCTTGACCACTGGCCACTTCATGCAAGGCGTGCGTTTTCTCTTCCATTTCGACTTGGCCAAAGTGCCAGAAGGTATTCTGGCGGCAATGGGGCACGCCTTCTTTACCTTGAGTGTTGGGGTGGGTTCAATAATGGTATTTGGCGCTTACATGCCGCGAAAGGCGTCTTTGGGCTCAACTATTCTCACCGTTGGCTTGCTGGATACTGTGGTAGCGTTAACAGCAGGCATGGCGCTGTTTCCGGTGGTGTTCGCCGCCGGATTGGAGCCAAGTGCGGGCCCGGGCCTAATGTTTGTTACGCTGCCTATCGCCTTCGGTAACGTGGGTATGGGTGCGGTGTTTGGCGTGGTTTTCTTTGTTTTGGTAGCTGTGGCCGCCTGGAGTTCTGCCATTTCCATGTTGGAACCTGCGGTTGCCTATTGGGTGGAGCGAAGTGGCAAAAGTCGCCCGGTGATCACCGCGTTTATGGCGCTTTTTTGCTGGGTTGTGGGGCTAGGTACGGTGTTTTCATTCAACCTGCTCGCGGACGCCCGTTTCTTCGTCAACAATGCCGATGGTTGGCATTTCTTCCTCTGGACAGAGGAGGGTGGCAAGACGTTCTTTGAGAGCATTGATTACCTGACTAGCCGAATATTCTTGCCGCTCGGTGGCATGTTCTTTGTGCTGTTTGCCGGTTGGGTGTTGGACCGAGAGGTGTTTCGGGGTGAGTTGGCGCTGAAGCATCCTCGCCTGTTCCCGATGGTATATTGGCTGTTACGCTATCTTGCTCCTGCAGGTATTCTGATTATCTTCGTTACGGAACTGATTAAGTGATAACCGCATGACGCATATCCAACGTTCGGCCTTGCTGCCCTATCCGGCAAGTCAGCTATATGATTTGGTTAACCGGGTGGAGCGCTATCCCGAATTTTTGCCTTGGTGCTCCAAGGCTGAAGTTATCAGTGAAAGCGATATTGAGATGTGTGCCGAGCTCACGGTCTCCAAAGCAGGGTTTTCACAGGCGTTCACTACGCGTAATACGCTGATCCTTAATGAGCGGATTTGTCTGCATCTAGTAGATGGACCGTTTAGTAATCTGGAAGGTGTATGGGAGTTTAAGGCGCTGGGCGAATCGGCCTGCAAGATCACGCTGGATCTGAAATTTGATTATGCGGGGCCGCTGGTGAAAGCCACTTTGGGGCCGTTATTTAATCAAGCAGCCAACACCTTGGTTGATGCCTTCTGTAAGCGCGCCAAGGAGCTGCATGGTGGTTGATAAGATCATGGTGGTGGAAGTTGCCTATGCGTTGCCGCATAAGCAGAAAATCATCAGCTTGAGTGTGCCTGAGGGTACCAGCGTAAGCGAGGCGGTCACGCTGTCGCGTATGGAAGATCAGTTTCCTGAACTGGAGGTTTCCAGCTGCGCTATGGGGATTTTTGGCAAGTCAGTACCCAAGCCGGCTGAGCGCATATTGCAGGCGGGTGAGCGGGTGGAAATATACCGTCCGTTGATTGCCGACCCTAAGGAGGTGCGTAAGCAGCGCGCCGCTAAGGCCAAGGCCGCCAAGGAAGAGGGCGCGTAGCAGGGAGCGGGCAGCTTGAAGGGCGCCGATTGGCGCCCTGAATGAAGCTTCGTTACTCGCCAGTGCCCAGCGGTGCGCCGAGATCAACCGGGTAGCTTTCAGTATCGCTGTTTTGTTCGCCACTCATGATTTCGTCATCGGTGCTCGTGCCCGGCACAAAGTCACCCGATAGGCCAACCAGCTTATTATCTTCAAAGTTCAGACTGATGCGTTCTTGTTCACGATCGCTGCGGCCTGATTTCATGCTGTATAGATAATCCCAGCGATCAGGGTGGAACGTGTCCTGCAGCAAAGGCGTACCCATGATGAAGCGTACTTGGCGCTGAGTCATGCCTGGACGCAACTGGTCTACCATGTCTTGTGTTACGACATTTCCCTGCTGAACGTCGATTTTATATACCCCGGGGATAAAACCGCATCCGCTGAGGGTGATAGAAGCAGTGCATAGCAGCAGGAGAAGTATTTGATTAATTCTTTTTGGCGTCACGTGGTAACATCCACTATCTTTAGATGGCTAAATGGCCTTGAATCATACCCGACTGATCCCGCCCTGCGAAGCGCTGAACGAGAAAGTAACCATGGTAGAAAATCAAGAACTCCGCAAAGCCGGCCTGAAGGTAACCTTGCCTCGGGTTAAGATTCTGCAAATGCTCGATGGTTCACAAGAGCGTCACATGAGTGCCGAAGATGTATACAAGGCGCTGATGGAGGCCGGTGAAGACGTCGGTTTGGCAACTGTGTACCGTGTTCTGACGCAATTTGAATCGGCTGGTCTGGTGGTGCGCCACAACTTTGATGGCGGCCACGCTGTATTTGAACTGGCTGATGGTGAACATCATGATCACATGGTGTGCGTTGATACTGGCGAGGTAATCGAGTTCTTCGATGCGGAGATTGAGCGTCGTCAGCGCGAAATTGTTGAGAAGCACGGTTTTGAAATGGTTGACCACAACCTGGTGCTTTATGTGAAAAAAGCAGGCAGCAAGTAGTAAGCAAGTGCTATAGCTGTCCGTTTTAACAGCAAAGCCAGACCGTTTAGGTCTGGCTTTGCTGCTTACAGTGTCTGCTTTTAGCTCACAGCTGAGAGCAGCTTGCGTGCGTGCGCGAGGGACTCATCGGTCAAGTCGATACCGCCGAGCATGCGTGCAACCTCCTGCACTCGGGCCTGCTCATCAAGTTGGTCAATACAGGTGCGAGTTTCGTGCTTGGTCTGCTGTTTACTTACAAACAAGTGCTGATGGCCTTGCGCTGCAACCTGCGGTAGGTGCGTCACAGTGAGTACCTGGCCGCGAGCGCCCAGCTGGCGCAGCAGCTGGCCAACGATCTCAGCGGTGGGGCCGCCGATGCCCACGTCGACCTCATCGAATACCAGCGTAGGCACACGAGAGGTTTGCGCGGTAATCACCTGAATGCCCAAACTAATACGTGATAGCTCGCCGCCGGAGGCCACTTTGGCTAGCGGCTTGGCTGGCTGGCCTGGGTTGGCGCTGACCAGAAACTCGACCGTTTCTTGCCCGGTAACTGAGTAACCCGCAGCGTCGAGCGGTGAGAGCTGTAGCTCCACGCGCCCGCCCGGCATGCCCAGTTGCTGTATTTCTTTGGTGACTGCTTTGCTCAGGCGTAATGCTTCTTTGTGTCGGCTAGCAGAGAGCTTGTCGGCCAGCTTTTTATAATGCTCTTGATAAGCGATCAGCTCTTCCTGTAATTGCTCTGCATCCGCGCCACGTTGTTGCTGTGCTTCCAGTTCGTCGATCAGGCGTTGTTGCAAGGCAGGCAGTTCTTGCGGGGTAGTGCGGTGCTTGCGCGCCAGTTCAAAGATCGCGCTCATGCGTTCTTCTACATATTGTTGGCGCTCTGGGTCCGCTTCGAAGTGGTCCAAATAGCGCGTCAGCTCGCCGACGGCTTCCTCTATCTGTATTTGCGCACTGGCCAGCAAGTCGTTGGCCTCGCGCAAGTGCGGATTGTGCGCTTTCACACTTTCCAGGCGCTGTAAGCTGGCCGTTAGGGCTTCCAGCACGCTGCCGGCATCGTTCTCGCTGCAGACATTGATGACCTGCTGGCAAGAGTGTTGGATCTGATCGGCGTTGGCCAATTGGCGCTGTTCGTTCTCCAGCGATTCTTGCTCACCGTCTTGCAACCCCAGGTTCTCTAATTCGTCGAGCTGGTAAGCCAGTAGCTGCTGGCGAGCAGCCTGCTCATCGCCTTGCTGGCTGACCTGCTTGAGCGTTTTCTCTGTTTGTTTGCAGCGCTGTGCGGCGAGATGAACCTGGCGCGCCAGGTCGCCTGCGCCGGCGAACTCGTCCAGCAGGCGGCGATGGGTGTCGGTCTTAAGTAGGGATTGGTGTTCGTGCTGGCTGTGTATATCGATCAACATTTCGCCAAGCGCGCGTAGGTCCTGCTGCGGGCAGGGTGCGCCATTGATATAGCCGCGAGATCGTCCCTCTGCGGTAATCACGCGGCGCAAGATCACTTGGTGATCTTCTTGTTGCAGGTCGCGCTGGTCTAACCATTCGCGTGCTTCGGTAATCTCGCTTACATCGAAGGTGGCGAGAATGTCGGCCTTATCTGTGCCGGGGCGAACGGCGCCGCTGTCGGCACGGCCGCCCAAGGTCAATGCCAAGGCATCCAGCATGATCGATTTGCCTGCACCGGTTTCGCCCGAGATCACACTCATTCCGCCGCGCAGCTCTAGTTCGAGGTGGTCGACGATGGCGTAATTATTGACCGCAAGGTGTACCAGCATGACTCGCGCTCCCTGAGAAAGTGTTCTGGTTATTTATACAGTAGTTTACTTCGCGTCGACAAGAGGGAGTGTAAAATCAACGTCACTTGCCTAATTCCCCTTGAAGCCGCGAATTGCGACCCCATATAGATTGCCAGTAAGGCTTAAATAGACCTGGGCTGGGCGGTGCAGCGTTCGTATCGACTCTCGCCGTACGCCCCTTTTTTGCATGACAGGAGAAACAGATGGCAGATGAACAGAGACCCGATCTGCAGGATCAGGATGGCCTGGTAGACGAGACCCTGGATACGCCTGAAGGTGATCTTGCGGCCCGCATCGCTAGCCTGGAAGATCAGCTCGCAATTGCTCAGGATCAATCTTTACGCGCAGCAGCTGACGTACAGAACGCACGTCGCCGAGCGGAGCAAGAAGTGGAAAAGGCGCATAAGTTTGCATTGGAGCGTTTTGCCAATGACCTGCTGCCGATTCTCGATAGCCTAGAGCGTGGTATGGAACTGTCTAATCCGGATGACCCAGCCATCAAACCGATGCGTGAAGGCATTGAGCTGACGCTGAAGATGTTTGCTGACACCCTGAGTCGTTTCCAGATTGTGCCGGTGGTACCTGAGGGTGAGCCCTTTAACCCCGAATTCCACCAAGCCATGGCGATGGAAGAGCGCGACAGCGTTGAGCCCAATACGGTCATCAAGGTGTTCCAGAAGGGCTACACCCTGAGTGGGCGTTTGTTGCGTCCCGCCATGGTAGTCGTCAGCAAGGCGCCTGTAGAGCCCGCGCCGTCGATTGATGAGCAGGCTTGAAATTAATTTTGATGACCCCATCTAGGGTTCATACACAGAATAAACCTCGCCGCTGGCTAAACGCGGCAGCAATACTCGGAGAATAGAATATGGGCAAGATTATCGGTATCGACCTGGGGACCACCAACTCCTGTGTCTCCATCATGGAAAACGGCGTCGCCAAAGTTATCGAGAATGCTGAGGGTGGCCGCACTACACCTTCCATCGTCGCTTACACTAATGATGGCGAAACCTTGGTAGGTCAGTCGGCCAAGCGTCAGGCTGTTACCAACCCGCACAACACTCTGTACGCAGTAAAGCGTCTGATCGGTCGTCGCTTTGACGAAGAAGTTGTGCAGAAAGACATCAAGTTGGTGCCTTACAAAATCGTTAAAGCCGACAACGGCGACGCTTGGGTTCAGGTCAACGACGAGAAGATGGCGCCACCGCAGGTGTCTGCTGAAGTCCTGAAAAAAATGAAGAAGACCGCCGAAGACTACCTTGGCGAGCCGGTTACTGAAGCGGTTATCACCGTTCCAGCCTACTTTAACGACAGTCAGCGTCAGGCTACTAAAGACGCGGGCCGGATTGCTGGGCTTGAGGTCAAGCGCATCATCAACGAACCTACCGCAGCGGCTCTTGCATACGGTATGGACAAGGCGCGTGGCGACTCCACTATCGTTGTTTATGACCTGGGTGGCGGTACTTTCGACATCTCGGTAATTGAAATTGCTGAAGTGGATGGTGAGCACCAGTTTGAAGTACTGGCAACCAACGGTGACACCTTCCTGGGTGGCGAAGACTTTGATATGCGCCTGATCGACTATCTGGCGGATGAATTCAAGAAAGAAAATGGCGTTGACCTGCACAACGATCCGCTAGCCCTGCAGCGTTTGAAGGAAGCTGCGGAAAAAGCCAAGATCGAGCTGTCATCCAGCCAGCAAACCGACGTTAACCTGCCGTACATCACAGCAGATGCAACGGGGCCTAAGCACTTGAACGTTAAAGTGACCCGCGCCAAGTTGGAATCGTTGGTTGAAGAACTGATCAAGCGCAGCATCGAGCCTTGCCGTGTTGCTATGAAGGACGCAGGTTTGGATATCTCCGAAATCGATGACGTGATTTTGGTTGGTGGTCAGACGCGTATGCCGCTAGTACAGAAAACCGTCTCCGAGTTCTTTAATAAAGAGCCACGTAAAGACGTTAACCCTGATGAGGCGGTTGCCATTGGCGCCTCCATTCAAGGTGCGGTACTGGCTGGTGATGTAAAAGACGTGCTGCTGCTTGATGTGTCGCCGCTTTCTTTGGGTATCGAAACCATGGGTGGTGTAATGACCGCTCTGATCGAGAAAAACACCACTATTCCGACTAAGAAGTCTCAGGTGTTCTCGACGGCTGACGACAACCAGACAGCCGTGACCATTCACGTGCTGCAAGGTGAGCGCAAGCAGGCTAGCCAGAACAAGTCGTTGGGTCGTTTCGATCTGGCCGATATTCCGCCAGCACAGCGCGGCGTGCCGCAAATTGAAGTCGCTTTCGACATCGATGCTAACGGTATTCTTAACGTGTCTGCGAAAGACAAGGCGACCGGCAAAGAACAGTCCATCGTGATCAAGGCTTCTTCCGGTTTGACGGATGAAGAGATTGATCAAATGGTCCGTGACGCTGAAGCCAATGCTGACGAAGATCGCAAGTTTGAGGAGCTGGTAACCACCCGCAACCAAGCTGATCAGTTGGTACACGCGACACGCAAGACGTTGGTTGAGGCGGGTGATAAGGCCACTGAAGAAGAGAAGACAGCAATTGAAGCAGCGCTGACTGATCTGGAAGCAGCTATTAAGAGCGATGATAAAGACGCTATTGAAGCCAAAATCAATGCGCTGTCTGAAGCATCAGGTCCATTGGTACAGAAGATGTACGCCGACCAGGCCCAAGCAGGCCAGGCTGATGCGCAGGCTGCTGACGCCGACGCAGGTAATGATGGCGACGACGTTGTCGATGCCGAGTTCGAAGAGGTCAAGGACAACAAGTAAGTCTTTGATGAACCACGGTTTTGTGGCTCTGTAGCAATGCTGCGACAGAGCTGCACGCCGACTCTGCCAGGCAACGCGGGAGCTTCTCCCGCGTTGCCGTTTGTGCTGAGCGAATGTGAAGGGAACTGAGTAAATGTCCAAGCGTGATTATTATGAAGTGCTGGGTGTCGAGAGGGGCGCCAGCGAAGCCGAGCTGAAAAAGGCTTATCGCCGCTTGGCGATGAAGTTTCATCCGGACCGTAACCCGGATGATGAAAAGGCTGATGAAAAGTTCAGGGAAGCAACTGAAGCCTATGAGATTCTGACCGACGCCAGCAAGCGTGCGGCCTATGATCAATACGGTCATGCTGGCGTTGATCCGAGCATGGGCGGTGGTGGCGCCGGCTATGGTGGCGGCAACTTCTCCGACATTTTCGGCGATGTATTTGGCGACATTTTTGGGGGAGGTGGCGGCGGTGGTCGTGGCCGCTCCAGCGCTCAGCGCGGTAGTGATTTGCGCTATACCCTTGAATTGGATTTGGAAGAGGCCGTTCGCGGTACCTCTGTGACTATCCGCGTACCGACGTTGGTGGGTTGTGAAACCTGCGATGGTTCAGGTGCGAAGAAGGGTACTACCCCGAGTACTTGTACGACCTGTGCCGGTCATGGCCAGGTGCGTATGCAGCAGGGTTTCTTCTCTGTCCAGCAGACGTGTCCGCGCTGTCACGGTACCGGCAAGATGATCACCGATCCGTGTAAAGACTGTCATGGTGATGGTCGGGTCGAGAAACAGAAAAACCTGTCGGTCAAAGTCCCCGCGGGTGTCGATACCGGCGATCGTATTCGCCTGGCAGGTGAGGGTGAGGCCGGGGTTAACGGTGGTCCGGCGGGTGATCTCTATGTGGTTGTATCAGTGCGCGAGCACAAGATATTCCAGCGAGATGGTAAAAACCTTTACTGCGAAGTGCCGATCAGTTTTGTTGATGCGGCCTTAGGTGGCGAGTTGGAAGTGCCCACGTTGGATGGGCGCGTCAAGCTGAAGATACCTGATGGAGCGCAAACCGGTAAGTTGTTCCGCTTGCGTGGCAAAGGCGTGATGCCAGTACGTGGCGGCTCAGCGGGTGATCTTTTGTGTCGTGTCGCGGTGGAAACGCCGGTCAACTTGACCAAGCGTCAGCGTGAGCTGTTGGAAGAGCTGCGCGAAACCCTGGAAGAAGAAGGGTCGAGCCAATCACCGCGTGCCAAGAGCTGGTTCGACGGCGTGAAAAACTTCTTTGAAGACATGAAATTCTGAGGCGGGAGCGCAAGATGGTACGCATAGCGGTAATTGGCGCAGCAGGGCGCATGGGTAAAACCCTGATCGAAGCTGTTGGTCAGGCGGAGGGCGCCGCGCTTACTGCTGCCATCGAGCGTCCGGAAAGCTCTTTAATCGGAGCGGATGCCGGTGAACTGGCCGGCGTCGGTCGATTGCATGTGGCGATTAGCGGTAGCCTTCAGCATGTGTTGAACGACTTTGATGTGCTGATCGATTTCACCCATCCCACCACTACGCTCAACAACGTGCAGCACTGTCTCGCTGCTGGCAAAGCAATGGTCATTGGAACGACGGGCTTCAGTGAGGATGAGAAGATGCAGCTGGCTGAGGCCGGTAAGCGTATCCCTATCGTTTTTGCACCGAACTTCAGTGTAGGTGTGAATCTATGCCTTAAGTTGCTGGATATGGCGGCACGGGTCATGGGGGATGATGCTGATATCGAGATCATTGAAGCTCATCACCGGCATAAGGTTGATGCGCCATCCGGAACAGCCCTGCGTATGGGTGAAGTCGTCGCAAAGGCGCTGGATCGCGATTTGGCTGAGGTGGCCGTGTATGGTCGCGAAGGCCAAACAGGCGCGCGCGATGCCAAAACAATAGGTTTTGCGACTGTGCGTGCAGGTGACGTGGTCGGTGATCACACTGTGCTTTTTGCCACTGAGGGTGAGCGGGTAGAAATTACCCACAAGGCTTCTAGTCGTATGACCTTCGCTAAAGGTGCAGTGCGCTCCGCGCTCTGGCTTGAGGGGCGTGATTCGGGCTTGTTTGATATGCAGGATGTGCTCGATTTGAAGGGCTAGTTAAAGGCTAGCCCATAAAAAAGCGCGTATCTGCTTAGGCAGTACGCGCTTTTTTTATGTCTTGCTGCTGACCGGCCTAATTTTTGGCTAGGCTAGCTTGCTCGCTGGATAAGGTATCCAGGGTTTCGATGTTTTTGTGTAAGTAGAAGGCAGCGATAGTCGGTACCCAGTCAGTGTGGTGATTGATCAGGCGTGGCTGGATAAAGCTGTATTGCTTATCCAGTTGGTTAAATGTGTCTTGATGGTCAGGCAGTAAGCTTTTAAGTTCTGCCGAGCCTTCTGATATGCGCGCGTCCAGGGTGTCGAAAACACCTTCTTGGGCTTGGATGAAGTAGATGCCTACTGAGCTGAACATGTTGTTTTCATACAGCAATAAGATACGACTAATTTCAGTACTCTGTTTGTGCAAGGCCAGCAATGGTGCGGGAGCATCGGTGGTTTCTGCGTTATAGAGCTCGGCCGCGGCGTTTTCTAGCTTGCCGTGGGCCATCATGATGCGATTGACCGTCGCTAGGCCGTAATAAGCTTGCTCGCCTTCGGGGAGTTGCTCTAGCTCGCGGGTCAGGCTGGCAAAGTCGTTATACAGTGGGCGGAGTTCGCCGGGATCGCCCATTTGCCTGAGCAGGCTGTCCATGTCACCTAGGGCTTCACGATATATCTCGCGGTTGCCGGGCTCCCGTACGCGTTCAAAGAGATTGTTGTCGATCAGAATGTACGTGCCTGCGAGGAATCCCTGGCTGCGAAACTCATGTAGTTGCTGCAGTCGCTGGATATCAGCATGGGCGAGTGGCGCCATGAACAGCAATGCCAGCACAAGGATACGTTTCAAGTGCAATACCATGGTGGAAAATCCCCGAGTCCATTTTTGTTTTTGTTGTGTAGCTCAGGCGTTCGGCGATGCTGCCTGAGAGACGGTCTACGCCGCCTACGTCGGGCTGTCGCCCGGCTACAAATGTTCCAAGCCGTGTTTTAACACAGAAGCAGATGAGAATGAAGCCACGTTCTGAGGCATTACGCTGCATCATCCTGTATGGGTATGCTGGTCTCGGGTATGGATATTTTGGGGTCAAGCCGTTAAACTATTGCGCTAATCTGTCTATTCAGCGCGTATCTGACAAAGCCTTTGTGAGCGGGATGTTGTGTTTTACACACTACATTCCCGCTTTTGTGCAGCCCGCGTTTGGTGAAACGTGTCAGTCCTTTCGGAGGTTTTCTTGTCCAAGCCAGCCATTCTCGCACTTGCCGACGGTAGTGTTTTTCGTGGTGAGTCCATCGGCGCCGACGGCTCCAGCGTCGGCGAGGTCGTTTTCAATACGGCCATGACCGGTTACCAGGAGATCCTTACTGATCCCTCTTACTCACGTCAAATCGTTACTCTGACCTATCCGCATATCGGCAACACTGGTGTAACGCCGGAAGATGTCGAGTCAAACAAGGTGCAGGCGGCTGGTTTGGTTATTCGTGACCTGCCGCTGCTAGCGAGCAACTGGCGTAGCAAGCAGTCGCTGGATGAGTACCTTAAAGACAACGGTATTGTTGCCATCGCTGGCATTGATACCCGTCGTCTGACCCGTATTTTGCGCGAGAAAGGTTCGCAGAGCGGCTGTCTTCTGGCCGGTGATGATATATCCGACGAGCAGGCTCTCGAGTTGGCGCGCGGCTTTCCTGGTTTGAAGGGGATGGACCTGGCCAAAGAGGTGTCGGTAAAGGAGTCTTATCAGTGGCGCTCCAGCGTTTGGGATTTGGCGACCGATAGCCATGCTGAGCGTGCAGATGCGGATTTGCCTTATCACGTGGTGGCTTTCGATTACGGCGTGAAGTTCAATATTCTACGCATGCTGGTTGCGCGTGGCTGCCGTTTGACCGTGGTGCCAGCACAAACATCCGCTGCCGACGTGCTGGCGATGAAGCCCGATGGTGTGTTCCTGTCCAACGGTCCGGGCGATCCTGAACCTTGTGATTACGCTATTAAAGCTATTCAAGATATTCTGGAAACCGATATTCCGGTGTTCGGTATTTGCTTGGGTCATCAGCTGCTGGCACTCGCTTCCGGCGCCCAAACAGTGAAAATGGGCCACGGCCACCACGGTGCCAACCACCCGGTTCAAGATCTCGATAGCGGCGTAGTGATGATCACTAGTCAGAACCACGGTTTCGCGGTTGACGAGGAGACGTTGCCGGCCAATCTGCGGCTGACCCACAAATCGCTGTTCGACGGCACTCTGCAAGGCATCGAGCGAACCGATAAGGCAGCTTTCAGCTTTCAGGGTCACCCTGAAGCGAGCCCTGGCCCGAACGATGTGGCCCCTTTGTTCGACCGTTTTATCGATGCCATGAGCAAGCGCGCCTGAGCCCCGGAACACCCAAGGATTTGTTGAAAAGACTATGCCAAAACGTACTGATATCAAAAGCATTCTGATCCTCGGCGCTGGCCCCATCGTTATTGGCCAGGCCTGTGAGTTCGATTACTCCGGTGCGCAAGCCTGTAAAGCGCTGCAGGAAGAGGGGTTCCGGGTCATCCTGGTGAACTCCAATCCAGCCACCATCATGACCGATCCTTCGATGGCTGATGCTACTTACATCGAGCCGATCAAGTGGCAAACAGTTGCCAAAATCATCGAAAAAGAGCGTCCTGATGCTGTGTTGCCCACCATGGGCGGTCAAACCGCATTGAACTGTGCGCTAGATCTTGAAAAGCACGGCGTGCTGGAGAAGTACAACGTCGAGATGATTGGTGCCAACGCTGACACCATTGATAAAGCTGAAGATCGTTCGCGTTTCGATAAAGCCATGAAGTCCATTGGTCTGGCTTGCCCGCGTTCGGGTATCGCTCACAACCTCACCGAGGCATACGGCGTACTGGATCAGGTTGGCTTTCCTTGCATCATCCGCCCGTCATTTACTATGGGCGGCACCGGTGGTGGCATTGCATACAATCGCGAAGAGTTCGAAGAGATCTGTAACCGGGGTCTGGACCTGTCGCCCACCAGCGAGCTGCTGATCGATGAGTCACTGATTGGCTGGAAAGAATATGAGATGGAAGTGGTTCGCGACAAAAATGACAACTGCATCATTGTCTGCGCGATTGAAAACTTCGACCCAATGGGTGTGCACACGGGCGACTCCATCACTGTGGCACCGGCGCAGACGCTGACCGATAAGGAATACCAGATCATGCGTAACGCCTCATTGGCGGTGCTGCGTGAGATTGGTGTTGAAACGGGTGGCTCTAACGTCCAGTTCGGCATTTGCCCGGATACTGGTCGTATGGTGGTTATCGAGATGAACCCGCGGGTATCGCGTTCCTCGGCGCTGGCTTCCAAGGCTACGGGCTTCCCGATTGCGAAAATCGCAGCCAAGCTGGCGGTGGGTTACACCTTGGATGAGCTGCAGAACGATATCACTGGTGGTCGCACGCCAGCCTCTTTTGAGCCGTCAATCGATTACGTGGTGACCAAGATCCCACGCTTCGCTTTTGAAAAATTCCCCAACGCTGATGCGCGTCTGACTACGCAGATGAAGTCGGTAGGTGAGGTTATGGCCATTGGTCGCACCTTCCAAGAGTCGATGCAGAAAGCGCTGCGTGGGTTGGAAGTGGGCGCTTGTGGCTTTGATCCCAAGGTTGATTTGACTGCGGCTGATGCGCAGACCGAATTAACCCGGGAGCTGACCGTTCCGGGTGCGGATCGTATCTGGTATCTGGCGGATGCGTTCCGCGCCGGTATGAGCATGCAGCAAATTTTTGATCTGACCAAGATCGACCCTTGGTTCCTGGTGCAGATTGAAGACTTGGTTAAAGAAGAAGAGAAGCTCAAGACGCTGGGTTTGGCTGATGTCGACTATAGCTTGATGTGGCGCCTGAAGCGTAAGGGCTTCTCCGACACTCGCTTGGCTCAGTTGCTGGCGGTCAGTGAGAAAAGCCTGCGCCGTCAACGTCACAAGTTGAACATTTTCCCGGTCTATAAGCGGGTGGACACCTGCGCGGCTGAGTTTGCTACCGATACGGCCTACATGTACTCAACCTACGAGGAAGAGTGTGAGGCCAACCCATCCGGGCGTGACAAGATCATGATCCTGGGCGGCGGTCCAAACCGTATTGGTCAAGGCATTGAGTTCGACTATTGCTGTGTACACGCTGCTCTGGCGTTGCGCGAAGATGGTTACGAAACCATCATGGTTAACTGCAACCCGGAAACCGTATCGACTGACTACGATATTTCTGACCGTCTTTACTTCGAGCCAGTCACCCTGGAAGACGTGCTAGAAATCGTTCGGGTTGAGCAACCCAAAGGCGTGATTGTGCAGTACGGCGGGCAGACTCCATTGAAGTTGGCGCGGGCACTTGAAGAGGCCGGCGTGCCTATCATCGGTACCAGCCCAGAGTCTATCGACCGGGCGGAGGATCGTGAGCGCTTCCAGCAGATGGTTGAGCGTCTGAATCTGCTGCAGCCACCGAACGCTACTGTACGCAGCGAAGAAGAGGCCATTCGTGCCGCCAACAAGATTGGTTACCCACTGGTGGTGCGTCCATCTTACGTGCTGGGCGGGCGCGCAATGGAGATCGTCTATCAAGAAGACGAACTCAAGCGCTATCTACGCGATGCGGTGAAAGTCTCCAATGACAGCCCGGTGCTGCTGGATCACTTCTTGAACTGCGCCATTGAGGTTGATATTGATGCAGTGTCCGACGGCAAGCAGGTAGTCATAGGCGCGATCATGCAGCATATCGAGCAAGCAGGCGTTCACTCTGGTGATTCCGCTTGTTCGCTACCGCCATACTCGTTGCCGGCCCATGTGCAGGATGAAATGCGCGATCAGGTCAAGCGCATGGCATTGGAGTTGGGCGTTATCGGCCTGATGAACGTGCAGTTGGCGCTGCAGGGCGACCGTATCTACGTTATTGAAGTTAACCCGCGTGGTTCGCGTACTGTGCCTTTCGTTTCCAAGTGTATTGGTCAGTCATTGGCCAAAATTGCAGCGCGAGTTATGGCGGGTAAAACGCTGGAAGAGATAGGCTTTACCGAAGAGGTAGTGCCGAATTATTTCAGCGTCAAGGAAGCTGTCTTCCCCTTTGCCAAGTTCCCAGGCGTTGACCCTATCCTTGGGCCAGAAATGAAATCGACGGGTGAGGTAATGGGTGTTGGCGATAGCTTCGGTGAAGCCTTTGCAAAGGCGCAGCTTGGCTCGGGCGAGGTATTGCCAACCAGCGGTAGGGTGTTCATCAGTGTGCGCGAAGACGATAAGCCGTTTGTAGTTGACGTGGCGCGCGACCTGGTCGAGTTAGGCTTCGAAGTGGTCGCTACCAGCGGCACTGCCAAAGTGATTGAAGCTGCCGGCTTGCCAGTGCGTCGCGTAAACAAAGTGACGGAAGGGCGCCCGCATATTGTCGACATGATTAAGAATGACGAGATTGCCTTGGTGATTAACACCACTGAAGGTCGTCAATCCATCGCTGACTCTTACTCGATTCGTCGCAACGCGCTACAACACAAGGTTTACTCAACCACCACACTGGCTGGTGGGGCGGCGGTATGTACCGCACTACAATTTGGCCCGGAGCGCGCTGTGCGTCGTCTCCAGGATCTGCACAAAGGAATTTGATCGATGAAATACCCGATGACAAAGCAGGGCGCCGAAGCCCTGGAAGTCGAGCTGAAACACCTCAAGACTGAGATGCGTCCGCAGATTACCCAAGCAATCGCAGAAGCGCGCGAGCTAGGCGATCTGAAGGAAAATGCCGAGTACCATGCTGCGCGCGAGCAGCAAGGCATGGTTGAAGCGCGTATTCGAGATATTGAAGGTCGCTTGTCGAATGCGCAGGTGATTGATGTCTCTACTATCGTGCCTACGGGCAAGGTGATCTTTGGCACCACTGTGACCATCGCTAACGTCGATACCGAAGAGCAAGTGGTTTACCAGATCGTTGGTGACGACGAGGCTGATATCAAGCTGCGCAAGATTTCTGTTAGCTCGCCCATTGCCCGCGCCCTGATCGGCAAGGAAGAAGGCGAAGTGGTTGCCGTGAGAACGCCCGGCGGTGTGGTGGAGTATGAGTTGGTCGAGGTGAGCCACAAGTGACGCCGGCACCTGCTAGTCGCCGCGGACGAGTAGTCTGGCAGCTGGCATTGACGCTATGGGTGGGTGGCGTGTGGGCGGCCCACTTTGTGTTACTGCCGGCGCTTGAGCATATTGGTCTGGCGCCGTTGCTGGTTGATGATGTCAGCAGTCTGCTGCGTCCGATCATGCTCGGTTTTGCGGCAGTGTGTGCGGTATTGCAGTTATTGGTATTGGTGAGTCATCAAGGTGGTCGTTTTTGGCGGGATTTGCGCGGGCAGTTGCTGCTGGTGGTATTAGTGGCAGTGGCATGTTTTTTCGCCGTGCGCGCGTCTTCGCAAGAGCTGTTCTTGTCGTTATTCTGCTATTTGGTGGTCGCTTTTGCCGGCCTAGTGTTGATACTGCAGCCGAGGCCTGACGAGGGGCGCTGAGCGCCCCTTTTTACCGTCGCGCCTTAGAAGTCCTTGAAGCGCTTCAGGTTTGACAGGTTATCGTTGGGGGTCTTGGCGCGGCGCAGCAAAATTGCCATCTTGCCGATTACCTGCACCAATTCGGAGCCACTCTGCTTGCAGGCGTCGTTGATCAACGCTTGCTTAGCGTCGCGGTCACTGACCGTCACGCGGATCTTGATCAGCTCGTGATCGTTCAGTGCTCGATCCAGTTCGGCCAGCACACCTTCGCTGATCCCCTGCTCACTGATGATGACGATCGGTTTAAGATGGTGGCCGATGCGTTTAAGATCTTTTTTCTGTGCGGAACTGAGCGCCATAATGGTCCGTTTGATGATTTAATGAGTGTGAAGACACTAGTCTAACCGGCGGCGCGTCCCGCTGCACGAGGTATTCCGTGGCACAATCAAAGACCAGCAAGCGCTGGCTGAAAGAGCATTTTGATGACACCTTCGTTAAGCAGGCACAAAAGGACGGTTATCGTTCGCGTGCCAGCTACAAGTTGCTGGCAATTCAGGAGCGCGATCGCCTTCTTAAGCCAGGCATGACGGTGTTGGACCTGGGGTCGGCCCCCGGTGGTTGGTCTCAGGTGGCTAGTCGCCTGATCGGCGAGAAAGGACGAATTATTGCTTCCGATATTTTGCCGATGGACAGCATTCCTGATGTCACCTTTATTGAGGGTGATTTTACCGAAGATAAGGTTTTCGAAGAGATTCTCGCGGCCATCGGTGATACGCAGGTAGACCTTGTTATTTCCGATATGGCCCCCAATATGAGTGGTACACCCGAAGTGGATCAGCCGCGCGCTATGTATTTGTGTGAGTTGGCACTGGATATGGCGGGTCGCGTATTGCGCCCTGGTGGTGATTTTTTGATCAAGGTGTTTCATGGTGAAGGCTTTGACGACTATTTCCGTTTGATGCGCGATCAGTTCGACAAGCAGGTCACCCGCAAGCCCGACGCATCACGTGGTCGTTCACGCGAAACCTACTTGCTTGGCCGTGGATTCAAAGGACGGTCGTGACAGGTTTGTGCGACTTCGTACCTTGGGGAATTACCTCTGTAAGCGGCGGTCTATTAAAGGCTAAACGACACAGGGCGTTACACAGCGCTAACTGCCGGCATCACCTAAACTGGTGTAAGGTAGTCAATTGGAACAAGACTCAGCGAGGCTCCCGTCTTACGGACGATGGAGCAAGAGGGTAACGATTTGAACGATATGGCGAAGAACCTGATCCTGTGGTTGATCATCGCGGCGGTGCTGGTCACGGTGATGAACAACTTCAGCAAAACTAGTGAGCCCGATGCGCTTAACTATACCCAGTTCCTGGAGCTGGTGAAGGATCGTCAGGTCGAGCGCGTGACTGTGGACGGTTACATCATTACCGGCAAAGAGCGCGGTGGTGAAACATTTAAAACAGTCCGGCCCGCCATTCAAGATAATGGCCTGATTGGCGATCTGCTGAATAACGACGTCATTGTTGAAGGTAAGCAGCCAGAGCAGCAAAGCATCTGGACTCAACTGTTGATTGCCAGCTTTCCGATTCTGATCATTATTGCCATTTTTATGTTCTTTATGCGCCAGATGCAGGGCGGTGCGGGCGGCAAGGGTGGCCCCATGAGCTTTGGTAAGAGCAAAGCGCGCATGTTGACTGAAGATCAGGTCAAGACAACCTTTGCTGACGTTGCTGGTTGCGACGAGGCTAAAGAAGACGTGGCTGAGTTGGTTGAGTTTCTGCGCGACCCTGGCAAGTTTCAGCGCCTGGGTGGTCACATTCCACGCGGCGTACTCATGGTCGGCCAGCCTGGTACCGGTAAAACGTTGTTGGCCAAGGCCGTTGCCGGCGAAGCCAAAGTGCCGTTCTTTACCATCTCGGGTTCTGATTTCGTCGAAATGTTTGTCGGTGTCGGCGCGTCCCGTGTGCGCGATATGTTTGAGCAGGCGAAGAAGCATGCGCCCTGCATTATCTTTATTGACGAAATTGATGCTGTTGGTCGCCACCGTGGCTCCGGAATGGGCGGCGGTCACGATGAGCGCGAGCAAACGCTTAACCAGTTGTTGGTCGAAATGGATGGCTTCGAGCCAAACGACGGCATTATTGTCGTTGCGGCTACCAACCGCCCTGACGTGCTGGATGCGGCACTGTTGCGCCCAGGCCGCTTCGACCGCCAGGTTGTGGTAGGGCTGCCGGATATTCGCGGGCGTGAGCAGATCCTTAAGGTACACATGCGCAAAGTGCCAATGGGTGATGATGTGGTGCCGGCGATGATTGCTCGGGGTACTCCTGGTTTCTCCGGCGCAGATCTGGCTAACCTGGTTAACGAAGCTTCTCTGTTCGCTGCGCGCTCCGATAAGCGTGTGGTAGACATGCATGAATTTGAGATGGCCAAGGACAAGATCATGATGGGCGCTGAGCGCAAATCAATGGTTATGTCTGATAAAGAGAAGCTGAATACCGCTTATCACGAGTCAGGTCACGCTATTGTCGGACGCTTGGTTCCTGAGCACGACCCGGTTTATAAGGTCACCATTATTCCACGCGGTCGTGCGCTGGGGGTGACCATGTTCTTGCCTGAGGAAGATCGCTACAGCTTGTCCAAGCGCGCTCTGATCAGCCAGATATGTTCCTTGTTTGGTGGTCGCATTGCTGAAGAGATGACGTTGGGTTTTGACGGCGTCACTACCGGTGCGTCCAACGACATCATGCGTGCGACTCAGTTAGCCAAGAATATGGTGACCAAGTGGGGCTTGTCGGAGAAGCTCGGTCCGCTGCTTTACGCCGAAGACGAGGAGCAGAGCTACGGTCGAGGTGGCGCTAGCGCTGCCGTTTCCGGGGAAACCGCCAAGATGATCGACGAAGAGGTTCGTAGCATCATTGATGGCTGCTATGCCACTGCTCGCCGGATGCTTGAGGAGAATCGCGACAAACTGGATTTGATGGCTGAAGCGTTGATGAAGTACGAAACTATCGATGTGAAGCAGATTGATGACATCATGTCCGGCCGGCCGCCGCGTGAACCAAAGAACTGGCAGGGTGACGACAAGTCGGGCCCAGGTTCTATCATCACACCGGACGATGCCGGTGACAGCAAGCCTGATCAGCCACCGAAAGACACGGGTGCGATTGGTGGGCCTGCCGGGGAGCATTGATTTAGCAATGAGTTCCTCCCTCCAAAGCTCCCGGCTGCCTTGTGGCAGTCGGGAGCTTGATCTATCCCGTGTACATATCATGGGTATCCTCAACGTAACGCCTGATTCCTTCTCTGATGGTGGTCGCTTCGACCGACTGGATGCTGCGCTTGCGCATGTGGAAAGTATGCTCAATGCCGGCGCGACCTTGATTGACGTGGGTGGTGAGTCCACTCGGCCGGGTGCGGCGCCCGTTTCGACCGAGGAAGAGTTGCATCGCGTTGTGCCGATGGTCGAGGCGATAGCCTCGCGGTTTGACGTGGTGATCTCGGTGGACACCAGCACCCCCGAGGTAATGACTCAGAGTGCAGCAGTTGGCGCCGGCTTTATCAACGACGTGCGTTCACTGGAGCGTGATGGGGCACTGCAGGCAGCGGCTGCTACTGGCTTGCCGGTGTGTTTAATGCATCGCCAAGGCGAGCCTGGCAATATGCAGGATCAGCCTCGTTACGCCAGCGTGGTGGATGAGGTAAGTGCGTATCTGGTCGCTAGAGTCGAGGCCTGTGGGCTTGCAGGAATTCCAAGTACTCAATTAATACTGGACCCGGGATTTGGCTTTGGTAAAACACTGGAGCACAATTTACAGCTCTTTGCGCAATTGAAAAGCCTGCGGCCCGTTGGGTTGCCGCTGTTGGTCGGCGTTTCGCGCAAAAGTATGATCGGCCAAGTGCTGGATAAACCTATCGATCAAAGGCTATACGGCAGTCTTGCTTTGGCTGCCCTTGCTGTGCGCGACGGTGCGCGAATTATCCGTGCGCACGATGTTGCGCAAACCGTGGATGTTGTACGGATGGTCGATGCTGTTATGAGCGCGACATCCTGCAGCGCGGAAAAATAATCAGGAATATACCGAAAATGGAAAAGCGTTATTTTGGGACTGACGGCATTCGTGGTCGGGTGGGTTCCTCACCTATTACCCCCGAATTTATGTTGAAGCTAGGCTGGGCGGTCGGGATGGCCTTCAAGCGACAAGGTGCTTGCCGCGTGTTAATCGGCAAAGACACCCGCATATCGGGCTATATGTTCGAGTCTGCGCTAGAAGCTGGGTTGTCTGCTGCGGGCGCGCAGGTTCAGCTTCTCGGGCCGATGCCGACGCCAGCCATTGCTTATTTGACGCGGACCTTTATGGCGGATGCAGGCATTGTTATCAGTGCATCGCACAACCCATATTATGATAACGGTATCAAGTTCTTCTCTGGAGATGGCAGCAAGCTACCCGATAGTCTGGAGCTCGAGATAGAGGCGCTAGTCGACGCTCCTATGCAGGTGGTCGAGTCAGCGGATTTGGGTAAGGTGGCGCGCGTAGAAGATGCTTCTGGGCGTTATATCGAATTCTGCAAGAGTAGTGTGCCTACTAGCACCAGCTTCAAGGGCATGAAAGTGGTGCTGGATTGCGCCCACGGCGCCACTTACAAAGTGGCCCCCAGTGTATTTCGCGAGCTGGGCGCAGAAGTGCATGTTATTGGTGCCCAGCCAGATGGCCTGAATATCAATTCCGGGTTCGGCTCTACTGATTTGAAAGCTTTGAAAGCTGAGGTTCTGCAGCGTAAGGCGGATATTGGTATTGCCTTTGATGGCGACGGTGATCGCGTGATGATGGTTGATCATGAAGGTTGCGAAGTCGATGGGGATGAGCTGCTCTATATCATCGCAGTGGAGCTGCAGCAGCGAGGCTTGTTGCAGGGTGGTGTGGTCGGCACCTTGATGAGTAATTTGGGGCTGCAATTGGCGCTTGAAAAGCTGGATGTGCCCTTTGTTCGAGCCAATGTTGGTGACCGTTATGTAATGGCTGAGTTGCGCGCGCGTGGCTGGATTGTGGGCGGCGAGGCTTCCGGACATTTGGTGTGCTTGCATCATACTTCTACTGGCGACGGTATTATCGCTGCTCTGCAAGTCCTAAAGGCTTTACAGCGTTCTGGTCAGACACTGTTCGAAGCTAGGCAGGGTATGTTCAAGTGCCCGCAGAAGCTCATCAACGTTCGTTACACGCCGAGCGCTATCTCGCCCGTCGAGGACGCCAGTGTATTGGCAGCCGTTGCTGAAAGCGAAGCACGCATGGGTGAGGCTGGTCGGGTGCTACTGCGCTTGTCTGGTACCGAGCCCTTGGTGCGGGTCATGGTTGAAGGGCAGGATGCCGCGCTGGTCGAGCAAGAAGCGGCTTACCTCGCCGAAGTAGTTGCACAGGTATTCGCCGAGTAAAAAGGCGGTTGTGTCCCTGTTGCAACTTGGTTAAGATTGGCGCCCGCTTGGGTAGAGAGGTTAGGCATGCGTCGTCCGCTAGTTGCCGGAAACTGGAAAATGCACGGTTCACGGCAGTCGGTAGAAGTGCTGCTGCAGCAACTTGCTGCCCAAGATTGGCCAGAGCAGGTTGAGCTGATGATTGCGCCCCCTGCGTTGTATATAGGTCAGTGTCATGAGGCTTTACAGGCCACGCCGATTCGAGTTGCTGGTCAGACCTGTGCAACTCAGGCCGAACCTGGCGCGTTGACTGGTGAGATATCACCAGCGCAGTTACGCGACGCAGGATGTGAATTTGTTCTCGTGGGGCATTCTGAGCGACGCGCGTTGTTTGGTGAGACCGACGAGGTGGTATGCCGAAAGTTTGCTGCTGCGCTGGCTTGTGGTCTACGTCCGGTGCTTTGTGTCGGCGAGACGCAGGCTGAACGTGACGCTGGTGAGACCACGTCGGTAGTGGCTCGTCAGTTGCAGGTAGTCTTGGACGCCTTCGGTGTTGGTGGTTTGGCTGAAGGGGTGGTTGCTTATGAGCCGGTTTGGGCTATAGGTACAGGCCAGACTGCGAGTCCTGAGCAAGCTCAGGAAGTGCACGCAATGATTCGCGCTCGACTGGCGATGCTGGATGACGAGCAAGCGCGGAACGTACAGATTGTATATGGCGGTAGTGTGAAGGCTGATAACGCCGAGGCGTTGTTTTCCATGCCGGATATCGATGGGGGGTTAGTGGGTGGGGCCTCCCTCAACGCAGATGAATTTGGCGCGATAGCACGTGCCGCGGGACGAGTGTAATGATTGAGACCGTAATTATAGTACTGCACCTGCTGGTAGCGATCGGCCTAGTTGGCCTGGTTTTGATGCAGCAGGGCAAAGGTGCTGAAACTGGCGCTTCTTTTGGTTCTGGCGCGTCAGGCACCGTTTTTGGTAGTCAGGGTTCCGGTACTTTTCTGAGTCGTTTAACTGCGGTTCTGGCAACAATTTTCTTTTTGACTTCGCTGGGTTTGGCTTATTATGCCAGCCATAAAGCGTCAGCAGGCCAGGAGGCTGGTTTGCCAGCCCCTGCGATGCAGATTGAGCAGTCCGATCTTGAGCAGCCGCTCAGTGAAGATGTTCCAGTCATTGATGAGCAGGTTTTGCCCGCTCCTACTGGTCAAGATGTACCGCCAGCAGCAGAGTGAAGCAACAGTAGTTCCTCGGTAAACAGTTTTGCGGAAGTGGTGGAATTGGTAGACACGCTATCTTGAGGGGGTAGTGCCTTAGGGTGTATGGGTTCGAGTCCCATTTTCCGCACCAATCAAGTAAGGGCCTGTATCGACAGGCCCTGTTCTTTTCAGGGGTGAGCGCACCGGTTGTCTTGTTTGGCTTCCGGGCGTATAATTCACGCCCTAGATTCGACGCGGGGTGGAGCAGTCTGGTAGCTCGTCGGGCTCATAACCCGAAGGTCGTAGGTTCAAATCCTGCCCCCGCAACCAGTCAAAGGCCCCTTTTTAGGGGCTTTTTGTTAGGGCGCTTGTCGCAAGGCTGGCGCCAGTTCTGGACTTCGTTGCGATGAAGTGGCCAGAGGCACTATGGGCTATAGGCCCATTTTTTATTCATGGATCAAAAGGGCGGTGAACGTGTCCGGCAAAGTGACTGAGTTGGAGAGCCTGCTGGTCCCGATTGTCGAAGCATTGGGCTACAGCTGTTGGGGCATTGAATACCTGTCCCAGGGGCGGCATACCTTGTTGCGGGTGTATATTGAGCATCCGGACGGTATCAGTGTTGAGGCCTGTGCTGCAGTCAGTCGGCAATCCAGCGCCGTGCTGGATGTTGAGGATCCGATTTCCGGTGATTACACCCTGGAAGTTTCATCCCCTGGTATGGATCGCCCTCTGTTTCGGCTTGAACAGTACGCTGACTATGTTGGTGAACAGGCCAAAATCAAACTGCGTGTGCCCTATGACGGGCGGCGCAATTTTCAAGGTGTGATTCGCGGAATTGAAGGGGAAGACGTCATCCTGCAGGTAGAGGATCACGAGTACCTGTTGCCGATTGATTCGATCGACAAAAGTAATATTATTCCGCGTTTTTGAGCATATTTCGGGCTCTTGTAGCCCCAATGGATGGCGTTAGGCGAGGCAGACGATGAGCAAAGAAGTGTTGCTGGTTGTGGAATCCGTTTCCAACGAGAAGGGCGTTCCGCCCGATGTGATCTTTGAAGCACTTGAATTGGCGTTGGCAACAGCGACCAAAAAGCGTTTCGAAGATGAGGTGGATGTCCGCGTGGCGATCAATCGCCAGACCGGCGAATACGAAAGCTTTCGTCGCTGGACCGTCGTGATCGATGAAAACTTCGAAGAGCCCGATATGCAGCTGACGCTGGATCAGGCTCTGGAGCGCGATCCCGCTCTCACCATTGACGACGTGATCGAAGAAAAGATCGAGTCGGTCGAGTTCGGTCGTATTGCTGCGCAGATTGCCAAACAGGTGATCGTGCAGAAAGTACGTGAAGCCGAACGGGCGCAGGTGGTTGATGCCTATCGCGATCGCCTGGGCGACATCATCAGCGGCACTGTTAAGAAAGTGACCCGTGACAGTGTGATCGTCGACTTGGGTAATAACGCCGAAGCGGTACTGCCGCGCGAAGAGATGATTCCACGCGAGACGTTTCGTACCGGAACTCGTATTCGTGCGCTATTAAAAGATATTCGTACCGAAAATCGTGGCCCGCAACTTGTGTTGTCGCGCAGCTGCCCGGAAATGATCATCGAGCTTTTCCGTATTGAAGTGCCGGAGATTTCCGAAGAGTTGATCGAAGTCATGGGCGCTGCCCGTGACCCAGGTTCGCGGGCCAAGATCGCCGTGCGCTCCAAAGACAAGCGTATTGATCCGCAAGGTGCCTGTATCGGTATGCGCGGTTCACGCGTTCAGGCGGTTTCAGGCGAGCTCTGTGGTGAGCGTGTTGATATCGTGCTGTGGGACGACAATCTCGCGCAGTTCGTAATCAATGCCATGGCGCCGGCTGAGGTGGCCTCCATCATCCTTGATGAAGACACTCACACAATCGATCTGGCAGTAGCAGAAGACAATCTGGCGCAAGCCATTGGCCGTAATGGTCAAAACGTTCGTTTGGCCAGTCAGCTGACCGGTTGGACGCTGAATGTTATGACCGAGGACGATATTCGCGCCAAGCAGGAAGCCGAAACTGGCGATATTCTGCGTAACTTCGTTGACGAGCTGGATGTTGAAGAAGAAGTCGCGCAGATGTTGGTGGACGAAGGCTTTACCACGCTGGAAGAAATTGCCTACGTACCGATGGAAGAAATGCTCGATATCGACGGCTTTGACGAAGATATCGTCAATGAGCTGCGTGCCCGGGCCAAAGATCGCCTGCTTACCAGGGCGATTGCTAATGAAGAAAAACTCGAAGAAGCACAGCCTGCTGACGACTTGTTGAATATGGATGGTATGGACCGCGCGTTGGCTTTTAAGCTGGCTAGCAAGGGCATCCTGACAATGGAAGACTTGGCTGAACAATCCGTCGACGACCTGCTCGATATTGAAGGTATAGACGAAGCCCGCGCCGGCACCCTGATTATGGCTGCCCGCGCCCCCTGGTTTGAATAACCGGTCGGATTAGGCGACATCACCCTGCGCAAAAACAGGGAACCGACTGAGGAGAGAAGTGAATGGCGGAAGTGACGGTCAAAGAATTAGCTCAGGTAGTAGGTACACCTGTGGAGCGCCTGCTACAGCAGATGCGCGAAGCAGGCTTGTCCCAGACTGCCCCCGAGCAGGCGGTGAGTGACGACGAGAAGCAGACCCTGTTGACGTTCCTCAAGAGCGCACATGGTGATTCCGGCTCCGAGCCGCGCAAGATCACACTCAAGCGTAAGACAGTCAGCACCCTGAAAGTAGCGGGCAGCAAGACCGTCAATGTCGAAGTGCGCAAAAAACGTACTTACGTCAAGCGCGAGCCTGGCGAGATTGAGGCTGAAAATCAACGCGAGCAAGAAGAAGCGCGTGCGGCTGAAGAGGCGCGCTTGAAGGCTGAGGCAGATGCTCAGCGTCAGGCTGAAGAGGCTGCCAAGAAAGCTGAAGAGCAACCCTCTCAGGCCGCAGAGCCCGTTGCAGCTGAAGAGCCTGCGCCTGTTGCTGCGCCAGTTGAACCTGTTGCTGCGCCGGTCGCTCCGGTCGCTCCGGTTGCGCCTGTGGTTGAGCCGGCTCCGGCACCTGCCGAGCTGCACAAGAAGAAAGAAGAGAATCGCCGTAAAGCCCGCGAAGATGAAGAAGAGCGTGGCCGTAAACGCGCTGGTGGGCACGGTAAAGATAAAGGGCGTCATGCGCCCCGTATCAATGACGAAGACGAGGCCTCTCGTCGCCGCGGTGGCGGTGGCAAGCTCAAGGCGAACAAGAAACGTAACCAGCACGGCTTCGAGAAGCCGACAGGACCGCTTGTGCGAGAAGTTGTAATCGGCGAAACCATTACCGTGGCTGAGCTGTCCCAGAAGATGTCTGTGAAGGCCGCTGAGGTCATCAAGTACATGTTCAAGAACGGCAACATGGTGACTATTAACCAGGTGCTCGACCAGGACACGGCAACCATCCTCGCTGAGGACATGGGCCACAAGGTCAAGCAGGTCAAAGAAAGCGCACTGGAAGACAGTCTGGTTGAGTCCATGGTGCATGAAGGCGATCAGGTAAGCCGTGCGCCAGTGGTTACCGTTATGGGTCACGTTGACCACGGTAAAACCTCGCTGCTTGACTACATTCGTCGTGCCAAAGTGGCTTCCGGTGAGGCGGGTGGTATCACCCAGCACATCGGCGCTTACCACGTTGAAACCGATCGCGGCATGGTTACCTTCCTGGATACCCCCGGTCACGCGGCGTTCACCGCCATGCGTGCACGTGGTGCCAAAGCTACTGACATCGTTATTCTGGTTGTTGCAGCCGATGACGGCGTAATGCCACAGACCGAAGAAGCCGTGGCGCACGCCAAGGCTGCTGGTGTTCCGCTGGTCGTTGCCGTCAACAAGATCGATAAGGAAGACGCTGATCTGGATCGTATTAAGAACGCGCTGTCTGCGCTTAATGTGATCCCGGAAGACTGGGGTGGCGATACCATGTTCATGCCTGTTTCGGCCAAGGTCGGTACGGGTATTGACGAGCTGCTTGAAGCTGTATTGCTGCAGGCTGAGGTATTGGAACTCAAGGCTCAGCCTTCTGCCCCAGGTCGTGGCGTAGTGGTTGAATCGCGCCTCGACAAGGGTCGTGGACCGGTTGCTACTGTGCTCGTACAGAACGGTACGCTGCGCCAGGGCGACATCGTCCTGGCCGGCGTCAACTATGGCCGTGTGCGCGCCATGCTTGACGAAAATGGCCAGCCCATCAAGCAGGCAGGCCCGTCGATTCCGGTAGAGATACTGGGTCTGGATGGTACGCCTGATGCTGGTGATGAGCTGACTGTGGTGCTGGACGAGAAGAAGGCGCGCGAAATTGCCTTGTTCCGTCAGGGTAAGTTCCGCGAGATCAAGCTAGCGCGTCAGCAGTCGGCTAAGCTGGAAAACATGTTCGAGAACATGGGCCAAGACGAGAAGAAGACACTGAACGTTGTGCTTAAAGCCGACGTTCGGGGTTCTCTGGAAGCGCTGCAGGCCTCTTTGACTGAGCTCGGTAACGACGAAGTTCAAGTCAAGATCGTTTCCGGTGGTGTCGGTGGTATCACTGAAACCGACGCCAACTTGGCACTCGCGTCCAATGCTGTCGTTTTCGGCTTCAACGTGCGTGCTGACGCTGCTGCTCGCAAGATCATCGAGAGCGAAGGTCTTGATCTGCGCTATTACAGCGTGATCTACGAGATCATTGACGATGTGAAGAAAGCGCTTGGCGGTATGTTGGGTAGCGATGTTCGTGAGCAGATTCTCGGTGTGGCTGAGGTGCGTGATGTGTTCCGTTCGCCAAAGTTTGGCGCTATCGCAGGCTGTATGGCGATCGAAGGTACTCTTTATCGCAACCGTCCAATCCGTGTTCTGCGCGAAGACGTGGTTATCTACGAAGGCGAGCTGGAATCTCTGCGTCGCTTCAAAGATGACGTCGCTGAAGTCCGCAACGGTATGGAATGTGGTATCGGCGTGAAGAACTACAACGACGTTCGCAGCGGTGATCGCATCGAAGTGTTCGAGCGTGTACAGGTTCAGCGTAGTCTGTAACCCGACAGCGGTGGCCGGCCCCGGTCACCGCCTGAAATTCGTAACAAACTCCGGCCTGTTCAGCAGTCCGGAGTTTGTTGCTTGAGATAGGTAATATGGCAAAAGAATATAGTCGTACTCAACGGGTAGCCGATCAGATGCAGCGCGAACTGGCGCTGCTAATCCAGCGCGAAGTACGTGATCCGCGTCTCGGCATGGTTACCGTCACTGCGGTGGAAGTCAGTCGCGATCTGGCCCACGCCAAAGTATTTGTTACCTTAATGAACAAGGATAGCGCAGAAGATATTGCGCTTAACCTTGAGATCCTCAAGGATTCTGCAGGGTATCTGCGCATGTTGCTTGGCCGCTCAATGAAGCTGCGCAGCATTCCCGCGCTGCACTTTCATTATGATGAAAGCGTGCGGCGTGGCGCGCATCTTTCTTCTCTGATCGAGCGGGCTGTGGCGGAAGACGGCCAGCATCCTGACGATAAAGAGGATTGAAGGTGACAGGCGCCAAAATCAAACGTCGTGGGATTGATGGCATTCTGATTTTCGACAAGCCGCTGGGCATGAGCTCTAACGCGGCGTTGCAGAAAGTACGCTGGCTATTCAATGCTAACAAAGGTGGGCACACCGGCAGCCTGGATCCATTGGCTAGCGGCGTGTTACCGCTTTGCCTGGGTGAAGCCACCAAATTCTCACAGTATTTGCTGGATGCCGATAAAGCTTACGTAACCGAAGCGCGTTTGGGCATGACCACTACCACCGGTGATGCCGAAGGTGATGTTCTGGAAGTGAAGCCGGTTAACGTTAGCTTGGCGGACGTGGAGGCGAAGTTGCCGCAGTTTACTGGCGACATCGAACAGATACCGCCTATGTATTCAGCGCTCAAACACGAAGGTCAGCCGCTGTACAAGCTAGCCCGTGCCGGCGAGACAGTTGAGCGCAAGGCGCGTGCGGTGACTATTTCACAGCTCAGAATATTGGGCTTGGAAGGTGATCGTCTGCAGCTGGAGGTGCATTGCACCAAAGGCACTTACATTCGTACGCTGGTCGAGGATCTAGGCGCAGCGTTGGGTTGTGGCGCACATGTGTCAGCGTTACGCCGGACCATCGCCGGACCCTTCGATCTCAGTCAGTCGGTCACTCTGGAAACACTTGAAGCCATGCATGCTGAAAGCGGTCCTGAGTCGTTGGATCACTTGTTACTGCCGATGGACAGTGGCCTGCACGACTGGCCTATTCTGGAGTTGACCGAGCAGACCGCTCACTACTTGAACCACGGACAGGCGGTGCGTGTACCCGGTAGCCCGGCTTTCGGTAAAGTGCGTTTGCGTGATGCCAGTGGTCGCTTTCTTGGCATTGGCGAGATGACTGAAGACGCCAGAGTGGCGCCTAAACGACTATTGCGCTTCAATGCATAATATTTCGCTGACTGCGTAAGCGGTCAGCTTGTTTCATCGGCTGAGATCCGCGAACCATGCGGGCATTATTCAGTCCAAGAGTTGACCCGATAGCGGGTCACCACGAGGGTGGCTGTCAACAGGCGCGGTCATACCTCGATATAAAACACGGGACATTGGTCCTGGCCTGTTACCTCAGAGGAAATACGAGATGTCACTGAGCGTTGAAGAAAAAGCTGCAATCGTTGGCGACTATAAGCGCGATGAAGGCGATACCGGTTCTCCTGAAGTCCAAGTAGCTCTGTTGACTGCAAACATCAACAAGCTGCAGGGTCACTTTAAGGAAAACAAGAAGGATCACCATTCACGTCGTGGTCTGATTCGTATGGTTAACCAGCGTCGTAAGCTGCTGGATTACCTGAAGTCGAAAGACCTGTCGCGTTACAGCGATCTGATCGGCCGTTTGGGTCTGCGTCGCTAAGACCATTCCCGTTTGGACATGGCCGGGTCCGAATCCCGGCCATGCCCAGAGTTTCCCCCAAAGGCAAAAAAGAGAGAGAAGACACCGTGAAACCGGTTATCAAACAGTTTAAATTAGGTAACAGCACCATCACCCTGGAAACGGGCCGCATTGCCCGCCAGGCAACGGGTGCCGTTCTGGTCAGCATCGACGACGCTGTCAGTGTTCTGGTCACAGTCGTGGCCGCTAAGCAGGCCGACACTGGCCGCGACTTCTTCCCTCTGTCTGTGCATTACATTGAAAAGACTTACGCAGCTGGCCGCATTCCCGGTGGTTTCTTCAAGCGTGAAGGTCGTCCTTCCGAGAAAGAGACGCTGACCTCACGTCTGATCGATCGCCCGATCCGTCCGTTGTTTGCAGATGGCTTCATGAACGAAGTTCAGGTCGTTTGTACCGTAGTGTCTACCGACAAGACAACTGACCCCGACATGGCCGCCATGCTCGGTACGTCTGCTGCGCTGGCTATTTCCGGTGCGCCTTTCAACGGCCCCATCGGTTGCGCCCGTGTCGCCTTTGATGATGAAAAGGGTTATGTACTCAACCCTAATTACGAGCAGCTTAAAGGCTCGCGTCTGGACATGGTTGTCGCCGGTACAGAAGATGCCGTGTTGATGGTTGAATCCGAAGCGAAAGAACTGACCGAAGACCAGATGCTGGGCGCGGTGTTGTTCGCTCACATGGAATTCCAGCCTGCGATTCAAGCGATCAAAGAACTGGCTGCTGAAGCGGGCAAGCCAAAGTGGGACTGGCAGCCAGAGCCAGAAAATACCGCGCTGTTGGACGCTATCAAAGGTCAGTTTGGTGCTGGTATTGCTGAAGGCTACACCACGACCGATAAGCAAGCCCGTTACAACCGTTTGGGCGAATTGCGCGATGCTGCGATTGCTGCTCTGTCGGGCGACGAAGCAGGCAAATTCTCCGCCGGCGACGTTAAAGATGGCTTCAAAGAAATCGAATACCGCACCGTGCGTCAAAGCATTGTTAACGGCAATCCGCGCATTGACGGTCGTGATACCAAAACCGTTCGTCCGTTGAACATTGAAGTGGGCGTACTGGGCCGTACCCACGGTTCCGCTCTATTCACTCGTGGCGAAACTCAGGCACTGGTTGTTACCACCCTGGGTACAGCGCGTGACTCTCAGCTGCTGGATCAGCTGGAAGGCGAGCGCAAAGAACCCTTTATGTTCCATTACAACTTCCCTCCCTACTCGGTAGGTGAGTGTGGTCGTATGGGCGGTACGGGTCGGCGCGAAATCGGTCACGGTCGTTTGGCCCGTCGCGGTATTCAGGCTGTGATGCCTGATATGGAGCAGTTCCCTTACTCCATTCGCGTAGTTTCCGAGATCACCGAGTCCAACGGCTCCAGCTCCATGGCTTCCGTGTGTGGTGCCTCCCTGGCGTTGATGGATGCTGGTGTGCCGTTGAAGGCGCCGGTAGCCGGTATCGCTATGGGCCTGGTTAAGGAAGGCGAGAAGTTCGCGATCCTGACCGACATCCTGGGTGACGAAGATCACCTCGGCGACATGGACTTCAAGGTAGCCGGTACCGAGAAAGGTATTACTGCACTGCAGATGGATATCAAGATCAACGGTATCACCGAAGAGATCATGGAAATTGCTCTGCATCAGGCACACGACGCGCGTCTTTGCATCCTCAAGCAGATGAACGAGGTGCTGCCGGCTTCGCGTAAGGAAATCTCTTCCAACGCGCCGACCATGATCAGCATGAAGATCGACTCCGACAAGATCCGTGACGTGATCGGTAAAGGTGGCGCGACTATTCGCAGCATCTGCGACGAGACGGGCGCTTCTATCGACATCACCGACGATGGCACCGTGAAGATCTTCGCTGCCAGCAAGGAAGCCGCAGACGCCGCCAAAGCGCGCGTAGACGGCATCACTGCTGAAGCTGAAATCGGCAAGGTCTACACCGGTAAAGTTGAGCGGATCGTCGACTTCGGCGCATTCGTTAGCATCCTGCCCGGCAAGGATGGTTTGGTACACATTTCGCAGATCGCCAACGAGCGTATCGAGAAAGTGACCGACGTATTGCAGGAAGGCCAGGAAGTGAAAGTACTGGTACTCGATGTCGACAATCGCGGCCGTATCAAGCTATCGATGAAAGACGTAGAGTCAGCTGAAGACAGCGGCGTGTAAACGTAGCGACTCAGTAATAAACAAAAAGCCGGCATATGCCGGCTTTTTGTTGTCTGGTGATTTTCCGATCATGCGTTCGTCAGCGTGATTACCTTGCCGGGAGTAAGCGCAATGAACTGGAACACAGATGTGCCGAAAGTGCGGGTGTGGTTGATAACGCTGTTTTTCCTGCTGGGCGGTGCAGCGCACTTTTTGATTGTTGAGCGTTTTGTCAGCGTGATGCCGGCATACCTGCCTTGGCCGCGTGAGTTGGTACTAATTAGTGGGGTCTTCGAACTGCTGGGCGCTGTGGGTGTGCTGTTCGCGTGTACCAGGCGTTGGGCGGGGTGCGGGCTGGTGCTACTTTGCTTGGCCGTATTTCCGGCCAATTTGAATATGGCATTGCATGCCGAGCGCTTTAACGAGATCCCGGCGTGGTTGCTTTATCTGCGGCTACCGCTGCAGGCGTTGATCATACTGCATATTGTCTGGGCGACTGAATTGCTGCGTTGGCGTGGCAAAGTTAGTGCGTGACTTTGTGTTGATATAAGCAGACATAAAAAGACCCGCCAATGGCGGGTCTCTTGGGTTACGGAGCAAGTAACGGTTAGCTGCCTTTGACTCCATTGGCTATGCGATCACCAATATTCTGATCAATGTTACGCCAGTATTCGAGTGCGCGAGATAGTACGGGCTCCTCTACGCCGCCTTTGAGGTGACCTACCACGTTCGAGACCAAACGTTCGCGCTCAGCGTCATCTAATACTTCACGGACCATAGTGCCGGCCTGGCCAAAGTCGTCATCTTCGGCATGCAGAGTATAAGCTTTGCGTACCATGTCGCCGCTAGCACTCCACACATCCACAGGCGGGTTTCGCGATGGGTCAGCCGCTGGTCCGCCTTTTGAATTGGGCGCATACACCGGGTCGGTGACGTTGTCCACGCGCATGGCGCCGTCTTTGCTGTAGCTGTGTACAGGGACCTTCGGACGATTGACCGGGATTTGTTTGTAATTAACGCCCAGGCGAGCACGGTGTGCGTCGGCATAGGAGAATACGCGTCCTAACAGCATTTTGTCTGGGCTAACCCCAATGCCAGGCACGAGATTGCTCGGTTCAAAGGCCGCTTGCTCGATCTCAGTGTGGTAGTCGGTCGGGTTGCGGTCGAGAGTTAATTTGCCAACCGGAATCAGCGGATAATCGCCGTGCGGCCAAACCTTGGTCAGGTCGAAGGGATTGAAACGGTAGGTCTCGGCATCCTTGAATGGCATTATCTGCATATGCAGGGTCCAGCTTGGATGATTGCCCTGCTTGAGCGCCTCATACAGGTCACGAGTATGGTAATCGGCGTCTTGGCCAGCCAGCTTGTCAGCTTCTTCCTGCGTGAGGCATTCAACGCCTTGATCGGTCTTGAAGTGGTATTTCACCCAGAACTTCTCGCCCTGCGCGTTCACCCACATGTAAGTGTGGCTGCTATAGCCATTCATGTGACGCCAGCTTTTTGGAATTCCCCGATCACCCATCAGCCAAGTCACCTGATGTGCCGATTCGGGCGATAGGGACCAGAAGTCCCACTGCATGTCGTGATCGCGCAGATTGGTATCGGCACGACGCTTCTGCGAGCGAATAAAATGTTGAAACTTCATGGGGTCACGGACAAAGAACACCGGAGTGTTATTGCCCACCATGTCGTAGTTGCCTTCGCTGGTGTAAAACTTGATTGAGAAGCCGCGCGGGTCGCGCCAGGTGTCCGGGCTGCCGCGTTCGCCAGCAACAGTTGAAAAGCGCATCAACACATCGGTCTTGGTGCCTGGTTGAAATACGGCTGCTTTGGTGTAAGCGCTGATGTCATGGGTTACTTCGAAATGACCAAAACCGCCGCCGCCTTTGGCATGCGGTTGACGCTCTGGAATGCGCTCGCGGTTAAATTGGGCCATCTGTTCAATCAGGTAATGATCATGCAGCATGATCGGGCCGTCTGGCCCGATCGTTAGTGAGTGTTCATCACTGGCTACCGCGATCCCTGCATCATTGGTGGTGTGCTTTGGTTTCTCATCAGACATTATCAGGTCTCCATTCTCGTTGTTATTGATTAGACGGCGGGGGCTGGTGGTCTCACGAGGTCTAATCAGAAGTAAAGTAAGCGCCGTGATTACTAAGCGGCTTGCTTATTTGAAGTGGTCTGTTGGTTATAGTTCAGTGCGGAAGGTGTAACAAGCGACTGCTGATTCATTTTGCCTATGGTGGCGATTGAGAGCTTTTCATAGCCTGGCATCAATATGAAAAGATCGGTGGGATGCGACTAACCTAAGGCGCAGGCTGTCTGCGTCGATGTTCGTGAACATCGCAGCTGGGGTGGTTATCCTATGGCTAAACAATAATTGGGCTGTAAACGGCCCGCGTAACGTCGTTCTCAACAAGGGATATAAGATGAAAATCGACAGCATGGAGCAGCTACGCGACATTCTTGGCAGCCCACACCCAGCCACGCAAGACAAAATCTATGACTACCTTAATCGCGGAATGCAGACCTTTATCCAGCAGTCTCCGTTATTGCTGATGGCGACCCTGGATGAGGACGGCTTCCCAAGCATTTCTCCCAAAGGTGACGCACCGGGCTTTGTGCACGTGCAGGATGCTCTCCATCTGCTGATTCCGGAGCGTAAGGGCAACAAGATGGCGTTGTCCTTTAGCAATATCCTTGCGGGCTCGCGTCTGGGCTTGCTGTTCATTGTGCCGGGAGTCAGCGAGGTGCTTAGAGTGCAGGGGGCGGCAGAGATACTGCACGATCCCGAATTGAACGCGCGGCTGGCTTCGGATAGTCAGCAGGCGTTAGTAGTTACTCGGTTGCAGGTGCAGAGTGCTTTTTTCCATTGTGGTAAGGCATTACTGCGCAGTAAGTTGTGGGCGGAGGATTTGCAGCATGCCGATCTGAAGGTCTCTTTTGGTGAGCAGATTGCAGATAATCCACGCAAGCAGTCAGCTTTGCTGGCTAAGCAGGATATCCCGGCTTTCGATGCCGGTTTACGCGAGCGCTATCAGTCCGATCTTTAGTCGCCGTTAATGCATACTTACAGGAGTTGATCGTGCTGCTTTACGCCGTGCGCGCTGGTATGACTTGAAGCGCCGGATCTGTCAGCGCGGGACGCTGACATGCTGCCCAGACCCGGGTTATCGCCTGTTGACCACAATCGGTGCTTAGGCCGGCTTGCGATTTTTCTCTTCCTCGGTTTTGCCATCCCGCGCGCTTGCGCTCGCAGTGCTGCTTTGGCTGGTGCTGCTGCCTTGCGGATTGCTGACTCGCTCCTTGCTGTCATCCGCTTGGGCTACCGGGCTGGAAGCAAGGAAAGACGCAACGATCAGTGCAGAAAGATTTCTCATGATGCTCTCCTAAAGGTGTTATTCAACCTCTATAAAAAACCGCGTTGCGCATGAAACATTATGAAACTGTTTCCCGTGATACGATCTTTAAAGAAAACGTATTTCGGCAAGCACGCTATGTTCTATGAGGTGTTGATGTCCACTATAGGGAGCGGCAAAGTGTCACAGTAGCACTCGTTTTTGCTACACACCGTTTCGTTTTTGGAAACGATGTGGGCAAAGCTGCCAACTCAGCTAGTGGCGTGCTCTTCTAACTTGGCTGTTTCTGCCTGTTGTTCGGTATCGTTATTACTGGTTTGGCCACTGATTCGGTCAAGCATATGGCTATAGCGCTCGGCACCATCTTCTGCTTGGGCAGTGGGCGCGGCGACAATAAAGGATGCGATGACTAGTGCGGATAGATTTCTCATGACGTTCTCCTATTGGGTGCAAGGCTGAAATACAAGCGAGCGTTGTTGCCTTACTGTTTCCCTTTTTGATTTAACTTCAATAAGGTTGGTTTAGCTGTAGGCGCCGCTTCAAATGCCTCGGTGGTTATATTATTGAGTTGGGGATTTTGTCGGTAGTCCGATATTTCCCTACTCATAGTTTCTTTTTTGGAAACGTCAGGGTGGTGTGATGCAAGACCTGAATGACCTTATCTGCTTTGCCCGCGTGGTGCGCTTTGGTGGCTTTGCTGCGGCTGAGCGCGCTACCGGGGAGCGTAAGTCCAAGCTGAGTAAGCGGGTAACCCGATTGGAGCACTATTTCGGCACCCGGCTGATAGAGCGCTCAACCCGCAGTTTTCGGGTCACCGATATGGGGCGCGAGGTGTATCGCCAGTGCGAGGCCATAGTTGATCGGTTGGAAGCAACCGAGGCATTGGCGATGACGGCCAAGGACGAAGTACGCGGCACGGTACGTGTTAGCTGCTCATCCGGGATGATGGAGTATCTGGGGCGTGAGGCTTTGGTTGATTTTATGCAGCGCTATCCTGAGGTCCGCTTACAGTTGCTACTGTCCAGCCAGCGGGTGGATCTGATCAATGAGCGTATTGATGTTGCGTTCCGCGTGGCCACCCGTTTTGACACCGATCAATCGCTGGCGATGCGCTCGCTTGGAGTGAGCGCGCGCATTCTGGTTGCCAGCCCTGAACTCTTGGCGAACCATGGTGGCGAGCCTCTTCAGCTTGATCAGTTGACGCAGTTCCCCACGCTTTCGGTGGGTGAAATGCTTGAGCGTGATCGTTGGGAGTTTGCGAACGACAGTGGCGAGACGCGCGCCCACGCGCATGTGCCGCACTTCAGTTGCGGTGATATGCAGTTACTCTGCGAGTCAGCAGTGGCGGGGCTTGGGGTGGTGTTGCTGCCAGAGCACGTGTGCGGGCCAGAAATAAAACGAGGCCGGCTGGTGCACATACTGCCGGAGTGGCACGCGGTGGAGGGCAATATTCATATGGTGTTCACTACGCCCAAAGGCATGTTGCCGCCTGTGAGAGCTTTTATCGATCATTGTGTAGGGGTGTTTGCTCAGCGTCGCTGAGGTTGATTGCGGGCTGCGCTCGCGGATTCAGGCCATTCGGCTGCTGTATGGCGTTGGGCAGTGGTCACATACCATTCGAATTTGTAGGTTAAGTCGGGAGAAATTGATGTCGTCTGAGCTTCCTTTGCTGCAGTGTTCTTTGCGTTACATCAGCGTCTATCTGCTGCTCGCAGTATTTTTTGGCGCGGTGCAGGTGATCTTTGATCTCAACCTGGGTGTTGTGGCCACCGCAAGCACCCTGGCGGGCGCCACTTGTTACGTCGCGTTTTGGGTAGTGCGCCGGCGCCAGTTGCCGCTGGCCGCCATGCAGGCGTTTAACCTTGCGTTGTGCTCGATGCTGACGACGTTTCTGGTCGCATTGTTGATCGTGGGTGCTGTGTTGCTGCGGGAAGAGGTGAGGGCTTTTCTCGCCTTGCTGGATCGCGGCGCACTGGTGCATGCGGGCGTTGTTATGCTGGTCTATTCGGTGTTTGTGTTTTTTCTGCAATGGGCGCTCTACTACTTCTTTGCGCGCTTGTACTACCGTGGTTTGCAAAAGAGCGGCCGTTTGAATGTGTCCCCCGAGGCAGGAGAGCAGCAATGAGCTGGTTTACGGAGTTGGTGCTGGAAACAGAGCTGGTTCAGCTCCGGCCGTTGCGTGCGGCTGACAAAACCCAATTGGTGGCGGCCGCTGCAGACGGCCGCTTGTGGGAGCTTTGGTACACCCAGGTGCCGAGCGCCGAGACGGTTGATGCTTACGTTGATTATGCGTTAAGTGAACAGGCCGCCGGTCGTGCCTTGCCTTTCGTCGTGGTCGAGAAAACCAGCGGTGAGGTGATAGGTACGACGCGCTTGTGCAACGCGGACACGGCAAACAAGCGGTTGGAAATTGGTTACACCTGGTATGCCAGCCGAGTACAGCGCAGCGCCATCAACAGTCAGTGCAAGCTGGCATTGCTGGCGCACGCCTTCGAGCAATTGGGTGCCATTGCCGTGGAATTTCGCACCCATTGGCACAATCAGGCTTCACGTGCAGCGATAGCCCGATTGGGCGCTAAACAGGATGGCGTGTTGCGTAGTCACCGGTTGGACCCGGACGGTGCGCTTCGCGATACCGTGGTGTTCTCCATCCTCGACAGCGAATGGCCGACAGTGCGTAAATCCCTGCAATTCAAGCTGGCTCGTCGCGCGGCTGATTAATCAGCCGCCACTGAGTCCTGCTGTTTCACTACCTTGTGCTGGTCTTCATTGCTGCCCAGTTTCCAGTAGCTGGAGGCGTAAAGGTCGGCCTTATCGACTTGGCGCTCCTCGCGGAAATAGCGCCGTAGCGCCCGCATGCTGCTGAACTCACACGCGGTCCACACGTTGGGCTTGCCCTCTGGCCAGACCAATGTTTTTACCTGCTCGACCAGCTGCTCTGAGTTCTCGCCCGGGTGCGGATTGACTACCCAGATTAGTTCGATATTGGCCGGCGCCTTGAGTGGCTGAATATCAGCCTCGCTGATGACCTCAAGCACCGCGTAACCGCGTGCATTGTTGGGCAGTTGCTCTAAATTGACGCTGATGGCGGGCAGGGCGGTCATGTCGCCGACCATGAGGAACCAGTCGCCTTCTGGGTTCATCAGCTTTTTTGGCCCCGGGCCGCCAATTAACACCTTGTCACCCGTCTGCGCCTGCTCCGCCCAGGTCGCAGCGGGGCCGCCGTCTTCGTGTAGCACGAAATCCACGTCCATTTCGCCGTCACGCTGGTGGCGTACGGTATAGGTGCGGACGATGCCTTTGCCCTCACCCTTGGGCGGAAACATAAGTTTGATATAAGCGCCATCCTGCTCGGTAGGGAAAGCGTGCATGCCTTCACCGCCAAGGGTTATGCGGAGCATGTTGGGCGTGATTTTGGCGCTGCGGATAACCTGCAGCAAGCGAGGTTCAGGTCGTTTCATACTGGATTCTCGAGTGAGTTCAATGGCTGGACGGGGCTGGCGTCCAGGTTATCTGTCATCCGCCGGGCCAGGCAGATGAACAGCTCCACTTCATCAGGATTCAGGTCACGGGTCATGCGCGCCAGAGTCTGTTGCTCCAGCTGTTTTATGCGTTGCATCATGGCTGTGCCGGCGATGCTGGGTTCGAGCAGTTGGCTGCGTCGATCAGCAGGATTGCCACGCTTATTTATCAATCCGCTGGCCAGTAGTTCATTAAGCACGCGGGTAATCTGCGCCTTGTCACGACGCATGCGCTGAGCGATCGCGTTGGCTGTGCAGTCGGACATATGACTTACCGCTTTGAGCACTCGTACATGGGTAACCGGCAGCGGCACCTCGGCTTCGCGAATGGCCTGCGTCATTGCTGAGCGATAGGCATGAGTGACTTTTTGTAGGGCGTCGCTGAGAGAGTTGATTGGCATGCCTTGGCTGCTGTTTTGATTGATATTATCAACCATATGCGGCTTGGTTGATAATGTCAATCAATTGCGAGGATGATATTGATTGCTTGTCTGGGTACCCCGAGAGCACTGGGTAGCGCTCGCGATTAGCAGGGGGCTGGCGCTGTGCTTTGCTATGCTGCCACCATCACTCTATGCATCAGGATTGTGCTAATGCCACGACTCTTTCTAGGCTTTGAGCTACCGCCCCAGCAGGCCGCTGCGCTGGTTGCGTTGGCCGAGCCCATCAAGGGGCTGCGCTGGCAAAGTGTGGAGCAACTGCATCTCACGCTACGCTTTTTCGGCGAGGTGAGCGAGCAGGGTACAGCGGACTTGCAGTCTATTCTGCGGGTACTGAGCGGCTCGCGTTTTGCGCTACAAATAAAGGGAGTGGGGTATTTCGGCTCGCCAGCCCGGCCATCTATCCTCTGGGCTGGAGTTGCTGACCCCGCTGCTTTGCAAGCGTTGCGAGCTGAGCTGGACCAACTGCTGGAAGGTCACTGCGCGCCTGACCCGCAACGTTTTGTCCCGCATGTGACCCTTGCGCGTCTAGGCAGTGGGGCAGGCAAATTGAATAACTTTTTGGCCAGGCATAAGCAACTGCAATTACCTGATTGGCGGGCGGCTGAGCTTTGTCTGTTTTCCAGTGAGGCGGGCGCTGAGGGTTCACGCTATGCGGTGCTCGCGCGTTACCCGTTAGGGTCAGTTGGTGTTCTTGAGCACCACCTGTGACCTTTATTCCACCCGGCCGTGCGCAACAAGTTGGCCCGTGTTAATCAGGATTTTTATCAGTACTAGGAGTTTGTCTGAGCCTGATCGACCGACGCGACCTCAGCGGTCGTCAACGCGCGGTATTCACCGGCCGCCAGCGCAGGGTCCAACACGATGGCACCCATGCTCTCCCGATGCAGGCTAACGACCTGATTGCCCACCGCATGGAACATCCGTTTAACCTGATGATAACGGCCCTCATAGATAGTCAGCCGTGCTTCACAGGGGGCTAGCTGCTGTAGCTGGGCAGGCGAGGTGGTGAGCTGCTCTGTGGTCATATAGATGCCTTCCCCGAAGCGCTCAGCTGTCTCTTGGCTGATCGGTCGCAGGGTTGTTACCCGGTAGGTTTTTGGCAGCTTGATGCGCGGCTCGGTCAGGCGACGTGACCAGAGGCCGTCATTGGTCAAGATCAATAGGCCAGAGCTGCTGCGGTCGAGCCGGCCACCAATATGCAGCTGTTCGCGCAAGGGGCCGGGGATCAACTGCATCACGGTAGGGTGCTGGGGGTCACTGGTGGCGCTGAGATAACCAACAGGCTTGTGCAGCATTAGAAAATGCGCCTGACGTGCCTGCAGCAGCTCACCATCCAGGCTGATGGCGACAAACTGATCTACTTCGTGGCGCGGGTCGTGGGTGATGCACCCGGCAACGTGGACGCGACCGCTGGCGATCAACAAGCGCGTGGCCTGGCGACTGTGCGCGGTACGGTTGCTGATAAAGCGGTCGAGTTTCATGGCGAGCGATTATACCTGCTGTGGCACAGTCTGCGCTCAGTGCTCGTCGCGCTCCCATTCCGGTGGTTTCCACAGGTGCTTCAGGCGCTGTTTCAGCGAGCCACGTTTACGCATGTCGCGAAACAGATCGCGGTACTCGTGCAGCCAGTGCATCCACAGGCGGTTGTTGTGGTGCGGTGGTCGGGTAATGCCGTATTCAATCGGCTGGTCAGCTTGCTCGACGGTAAAACTGCCAAACAGGCGGTCAAATAGGATGAAGACGCCGCCGTAGTTGGTATCCAGGTAGTCTGGATTGCGCGCGTGATGCACGCGGTGATGATTGGGCGTGTTGAACACAAATTCGATAGCCGGGTGCAGTCGACCTACCAGCGTGGTGTGGATAAAAAACTGGTAGACCAAAGAGAGCGCATAACAGACGCCAATCCACACCGGGTTGAAGCCGATCAGCGCCAACGGTACGTAAAACAACCAGCCGCCATTAAATATATTGGTCGCGTTTTGCCGCATCGCTGTTGAGAAGTTCATCCGCTCAGAGGAGTGATGAGTCACATGCGCAGCCCAGAGCCAGCGCACTCGGTGAGATGAGCGGTGCATCCAATAGAAGCAAAAGTCGGTTAGTAGCCACAACAGCAGCGCGGTAAATAGGTTCAGCGGAATATCCAGCAACCGGTAGTGGTAAGCGAGGGCGTACACCGGAAAGGCAATCAATCCGGCGAACAGTAACTCGGTGGTTTGGTAGCCCGCGCCCAGGGCAAAGTTGCGCATGGCTTCACGGCCATCTACCCGGGCTGGGTCGTGGCGAATCGTCAGGTACTCCCAGGCAAATACGCCAATAAAGACGGGCGTGGCCAGCATGAATACCAACTGGCGCTCGTCCAGTGCCAGCCAACTAAAGCCGGCGTCAGCGAGTACCTGTTGCAGCATCTCGAACAAGCCCATGGCAGCTTTGCTCCGGTGGTGTGTTGTGTTTGTGATCCTGATGATGAGCGCAGCATAGGATTTATTATTGACTTTATATGCCTTATTTTTGACTCTATACGTCACGAGCGGAGATAAAACATGGCCACACCCCTGCGGGTAACCGGTGCCTGGGTACAGTTGTTGACGGATTGGCTGGACGAGCGGCAGTTGGCCGCGCCTCAGTTGCGTCTGTTGCTGGATAGTCGCGCACCAGCAGATCTGGTACCAATGCCGTTATGGCAGTCGGTGCTGGCGCAGGCGGTGGCACTGCAGCCGGAGCAGCCTGCTCCGGCATTGCAAATAGGCGCGCAGATTCAGCCACGGCACGTAGGCGTGCTCGGTTATCTGCTGTTGGCCTGCTCCAATCTGGCTGAGGGCATGGCGGCCTACCAACGCTATGAGCGCTTGTTCTATGGGGACGATCTGGTGCAGATGAGCTCCTCTGCCACTGACGTGACGCTGGCTTGGCCTGCGCAGGCATCCACCGGTGAGTTGGCCGATAGCGTGGCCATTGCTGCTTTGCTTAGTTTGTTGCGTCGCCTACTGGACACCCCCCCGGTACCACTGCGGGTGTGTTTTGTTTTCCCTGAACCGCCGGATGAAAAAGTTGTGGTTGCCTACCATGACTTTTTCGCCTGCCCTGTGCATTTTTCGGTAGACAGTACTCAAGTGGTTTTTCCTACTAGCGTGCTGACGTTGCCTCTGCCCCGCAGCGATCCCAGTGTGCGGCGGTTGCTGGACCGCCAAGCCCAAGCCGCATTGCTCGCGTTACCAGAGTCAGACGCCTTTGCCCGCGCCTTACAGCAATGCATGTTGCGGTTGTTGCCGGAGGGAGCCTTGAATTTGTCGCAGGTGGCGGAGGAATTGCATGTTTCGGTACGCAGCCTGCAGCGGCGACTGGACGCCCGGGGCCAGAACTGGCGCCAACTGCTGGACAGGTTACGACAGCAGTTGGCGCAGCAGTACCTGGCTGATCCTGCGCTACTGTTGAGCGATATTGCCTTGTTGTTGGGGTTTTCCGAGCAAAGTGCCTTCAACCGCGCTTTTCGCCGCTGGAGTGGGGAAACGCCCGCTAAGGCACGCCGCAGGCTGTTGCTGCCAGGCTGATGGGTTTACAGTGAGGCAACACTTAAATAAGGGCTCACCATGTACACCCTCGCTTCTTTGGTCACCTTGTTGGTCGCGCTGATGCACGCGTACTTTCTGTTGTTGGAAATGTTCCTCTGGGACAAACCTTTGGGGCTCAAAACCTTTGCTCAGAGCGCAGAAAAAGCAGCGGTGACCAAGGTGATGGCAGCCAATCAAGGGCTGTATAACGGTTTTCTCTGCGCTGGGTTAATTTGGGGTGTCGCTTTAGGGCCAGCAGGCGACGGCATTAAGCTGTTTTGTCTGAGCTGTGTGGTCATCGCCGGCATTTTTGGCGCGCTGACAGTCAGTCGCAAAATACTCTATGTGCAAGCCGCACCCGCAGCACTCGGGCTGGTGTTGGTGCTGCTGTCTTGAGCGTGGTCGTCTTGTCTGCACTAAACTCGAAGCTTGTTTACGTTCCACGACGGGTTGGCTGAATGCAGATTTATTACCGTCCCTTGCTGCGCTCTTTGCTGGCGATGCTGCTTATCGGGGTGTTGGTCATTGAGGTGCTGGTTTTGCAGATCGGTATGTCGGCCCGCAGCCAGACGGGGCAGCAATTGTTATCGCGCGCTGCTGAAGTGCGTGCGGCACTGGAAACCCGCTTGCGCGACGGCATTTATCTTAGCCGTGGGTTAGTGTCGTTCCTGCAGAGTCAGCATGGGCTGCGCGACCCGGACCGGGTTGAAGCATGGTTGGCAAGCATGCAGCAAGAGGTCGATTACCTGATCAGCATTGGCATAGCACCAGATAACCGTATCGCACTGATTTACCCGCGTGAAGGTAACGAAGCGGCCTTAGGGCTTGCTTATCGCGAGGTGCCAGAACAGTGGCTTGCGGTGCAAGAGATCATGCGGACCGGTAAACCTGTTTTGGCTGGGCCTTTATCGTTAGTGCAGGGCGGCAGCGGGTTGATTTATCGCTCACCGGTTTATCTGGATGGGCGTTATTGGGGGCTGGTCAGCACCGTTATGGATGCTCCGACGCTACTTGGCATGCTGCAGAGCGAGCCACGCTGGCAAGATCTAAACCTGCAGCTGCAGCGCGTGAGTTCGCAAAACTCAAATGAGTTTACCCGTATATGGGGAGCTGACCTGAGAGTTGATGCTGCGCAGCAGGCCATGCTGATCGAGCTGCCCGGGGCGACTTGGCGTTTGGTTGTGCAGCAACGGGTCGAAGGCTTTCAGCTGTTGTACTACCGTGTGGGCTTGTATGCGCTGCTATTGTTGATTTTGTTTGCCGTTGGCTTCACTCGCGCTGCGCGTATTCGCGAACAACGCGAGCGCGAAACCCTGCGGGCCGAAAGCGAGCAGATGAAAAATGAATTTATCTCCACCATCAATCATGAGTTGCGTACGCCGCTAACCAGCATTCTCGGCACTCTGGGGCTACTGCACGGTGGGGCAGTCGGCCAGCTGCCTAGTGAGGCTGAGCGGATGGTGTTATTGGCCAAACGCAATGGCGAGCATCTGCTCAAGTTGATCAGCGATTTGCTGGATATAGACAAGATAGTTGCGGGCAGGATGCAACTGGACTTGCAGGAGATGGCGCTCGATCAAGCGTTGACTTTAGCCCTGCAAGATTTAGACGGCGTGCTTAGCCAGAGAGAGTTAAGTATTGAGTACCACAACCCCTTTGCCGACGCGCGGGTGCTGATTGACCCCACGCGCTTCAAACAGGTGCTGGATAACCTGTTGTCGAATGCTATCAAATTCTCCGCAACGGGGGGTGTCATCGCTGTGCGAGTCAGTCGTGTGAGTGGTGGTGAGCGGTGGCGGATTGAGGTCAGTGATCAAGGTGAAGGCATACCCTTGGCATTCCAGGATAAGGTGTTCGAACGCTTTACCCAGGCAGATGGTTCGTCACAACGCAAGGCAGGTGGAACCGGGCTTGGCTTGGCTATTACCCGTGGTTTGGTACAGCAGATGGACGGAGAAATCGGTTTTACTACATCGGACGCGGGCACCTGCTTTTACGTCTTATTGCCTGCGTTGTAATGGCTGGCGCCACGCCTAATACAGGGAGGAGTTATGGAAAAATTAACCGCGCAGGAAATTAAGGCATTTGTACCCGCACGTGATTACGCCGTGAGCAAAGCGTTCTACCGCGATATGGGCTTCACCATGGCCTCTGACATGGGTGATGTCGCCTATTTTCACTTGGGGGGTTGCAGCTTCCTGTTGCAGAATTTCTATGAGCCTGTCTTGGCTGATAACTTCATGATGCACCTATTGGTCGAGGACGCGCGTGCCTGGCATGCCGAAATGACCAAAAGGGATCTGGCCAAGACTTACGGCGTGCGCCTCACTGAGCTGGTTGAAGAGCCTTGGGGCATGCTGGACTTCACTGTGACTGACCCCAGCGGCGTGCTGTGGCGTATCGGACAGAACATGTGAGTGAATGAACCATGGATTTACGCCGTTATCTGCTCAGCAAACCCGAGGCTGAAGAAAGCTTCCCGTTTGGCCCCGAAGCTGCCGTATTCAAAATACAGGGCAAAATGTTTGCCCTATTGTTAGAGCGCGACGGTGTGGCGAGTGTCAATCTCAAGTGCGACCCGGAACAGGCGATAGGGTTGCGCGATCTGTTCACCGCCGTAACTCCGGGTTATCACATGAATAAGCGCCACTGGAATACGGTGCGTGATGACGGCTCAATCCCTGTGGGTGAGCTGCAACGTATGATTGATCATTCGTATGCTCTGGTGGTTAAGGGATTGAATCGCACCCAGCGACTTGGGCTGGAAGCCCGCCATGGCCAGGCCGTTCTTTACGTCCGCCAGCTCGGTGCCCAACCTGACGGTCGATGAGGTCAGGTTTGACTGCATGCCGCGTTGAAGGCGACTTGCTCTTGGTGGGTTAAGTGGAAAGTGGGGTAACCGATGCAATTACGTGAAGGCACCCCCGCAGATACCGCCGCCTGCGTCGCGCTGTTTACCGCCTCGGTACATCAGCTGGCGGCGAGCCATTATACGTTGCAACAGCGCCACGCCTGGGCACCGTTGCAAGCCAATATGGCCTTCTGGCAGTCGCACCTGAGCGGCCTCAACTTGCTGTTAGCTGAGGATGCGCGAGGCCTGCTGGGTTTTATTGGTTATGCCAACGATGGGCATATCGACATGCTGTTTTGTGCGCCGGACGCGGCGCGAAGCGGGATAGCTAGCGCACTCTATGCCGAGGCTGAAATAAGTCTGGTGGCGTTCGGGGTTACCTATCTGTACACCGAGGCTAGTTTGCTGGCGCAGCCATTTTTTCAGCGCCAGGGTTTCCACAGTCTTGAACCGGAGAAAGTACAACGCGGCGATATTAGTCTGCTGCGTTACCGCATGGAGAAGCATCTGTATTGATGTGATTTAGTAAGCTGCCGGGCTGTTGCCGTCAGCGCAGCGGGTCGCTATCGTGACGACTCTAAAGCCAAGGGAATAACAACAATATGAACGCCCAATTTATCCTGTTGCCGTTACTGCTGCAGATTGCGCTGACGCTAGCGATGTACATCGCCCTGACCCGCGCCAAGCTTAGGGCCGTGGAGCTGGACCAAGTCGACGAGGCGCGGCGCGCCTTGCACGACGATGCCTGGCCCGACAGCGTCATCAAGATCAACAACAATATCCGTAACCAATTTGAGGCACCGGTCCTTTTCTACGTGCTGGTATTCGCTTTGCTGCATCTAGGCGCCGTGGGCTGGTTGGCGCAGTTACTCGCCTGGCTGTTTGTGCTCAGCCGTATAGCCCATGCAGTGGTGCACACTGGCGCCAACCGGGTGCCACTGCGTCGCCGTATTTTCACCTTTGGCTGCGTCATCCTCATACTTATGACGGCGCTGGCAGCTTGGGTGCTGGTGGTTCACTGATGGCGGGGTTTGTGGATTTATTACGGGATCGTGGCCGAGTTTATCTGCTGGAAGCGGTGGTGTGTTTTGGTAGCTTGGTCATTTTGTTGGGGCTGGGCCTGGTGGCCTTGCCGCTGGCCTTTGCTGAAGATGCGGACCGCCTGTTTCGCTGGCAATTGGTGGCGATGTTGGTGGGTGGAATTATCGGGTTCTGGGGTGTGATCCAGTTGGTGCTCAAGGTGACCTATTCGAGCAGACAGGTGGCCTCGCCTCAGGCAATCGTGATTACTCTACTGATGGGCATAGGTGCGCTACTGGCTTTTTATCAGCTGATGCAGCTGTCCCGAGCAGCGACCATGATGCTGGTGGTCTTGCCGTTGTTGGGTGTCGCACATTTTCTGTTTCTCGGGCGCGGCTATCTGGTGCGTCAGCGCTGATCCCGGTTGACAGCGCAAGCGTGATCCGGTCGACTGCTCGCTATGTCCTGCCTTGTCGGAGTTTGCTGTCGTCATGTCCCAAAGTACCCACGAAATACAGTTGCTCAGCATTAATGCGGCCGAGCCACAGCCGTTGCAGGTAGGTAATCGGCATACCCGTACCGGCCATTTCAAACAGCCGTTGCAGGGCATCGTAGCAATAGAAGAAACGGGCATTGATGGCGACTTTATCGCTGATCTCAAGCACCACGGTGGCCCGGATCAAGCGTTGTATTTGTATAGCCAGGAAGACATCGACTGGTGGAAACAGCAATTGCAGCGCGATATCAGCCCCGGTTTTTTTGGCGAAAACCTCACGGTGTCGCATTGGTGGCCAACGCTGCGCATTGGTGATCGTCTGCAAGCGGGTGAGCTATTGCTGGAAATCACCGCGCCACGGATTCCCTGCTCCACATTAGCGGCGCGCGTGGGCGACAAGCTGTTCCCCAAGGCTTTCGTTAAAGCCGAGCGCTGTGGAGCTTACGCCCGCGTACTGCAACCGGGCACCCTGCAGGCAGGCCAAACGTTCACGGTTCTAAAGGCCGATGTTATCTATCCGACTATCAACGAGGTATACCGCTACTGTCATTCCAAGGGCCATAACCTGGATTTTGTGCAGCGGGTTTTGCATTCGCCGGTGGCGGAGAAGATGCGGGTGGAGATGGAGGAGCGCAAGGCTCGGGCTGAGCTAGCGACCGGGCAGTTGCCGGGCATTTGAGATGTTCGTCAGGCTTGGTCGCTCGCATGTCTCATTTTGCGGTGGATACGAGAACGGCGCTTTGTAGAGATTTAAAGCTCTAGCTCGTTCATGGTGTTATTTTCTAGCACGCCTTTCGCCTTTGCCGGCGAGTTACTTTTCTTTGAATGGCCAAAGAAAAGATAACCAAAAGAAATTCACGCGACCAGCTTGGACCACCAAGCTGGCCTTCGGCTTCTCTGCGTCACTCGGATTTGAGCGCGCCTGCGGAACTCGCTTCGCTCAGGCTAGGCGCCCCCAACATTCCTCGGCTCAATCGCTCAAATCCTGCGTTACTCGACAGCTTGGAACGGGGATTTATGGCGAGCCACCGCGTGATTTTTGAATTTGATATTCTGGCCTGATCTCTTACACAAAAGGCCTGTGATCGCACGGACCATCCAGTCCCATCTGAGCGGGCGAGCAACGCAGCGAACCCGCAGGGCCGCGCAGCTGGGTGCCCTGGGGGATTGTTAAGGGGGCATGGGCAAACATGCCCCCTTGACTCGCCTAGAGGCGAAAACGGTAATGAGCTGATCTGCTAACTAAAATACAACGCTTGGCTGATTCTTACGGTGCGATGTTGCCTTACGCCGAACTAGCAGGGCAGTGTAGCCAGCAAAAGCGCTCGATAAACGCGCTCACGAACACCGCCAGCTTCGGCCAAACCCATTCGGTGCAACGCAGCGCGCTGGCGCCCGCTGGCGCTAACCCTCACACCCCGCCAAAACAACGAAAATAGCGCCCGCTTGCTACCTATCTGAACTTTCAGCACGCTCAATGCTTGTGCTAAATCTTCTTCCTCGGCACTCATGCCACTGCCCAGTGGAAACGCGGGTAGCTCGCCCTGTTGTTGCACGGCTGCCAGACTGGACTCCAGCTGCTCGGGCGTATTACGGCTGTACTCGACCGGCAGTTGATAGTCCGCTGGTAGCTTGCCGGCCTTCTTTGCCTGCGCCATCAGCTCCTGCTGAAAATGCGCATCGCTGACCGATAACATGGCATCGATCACCTCGGCATCACTCTTGTCGCGCAAGTCAGCCACGCCGTACTCGGTCACCACCATATCGCGCAGATGGCGCGGAATAGTGGTGTGCGGATACTGCCAGCAGATGTTGGACGAGATTTTGCCCTTGTGGGTGCGGGTCGCGGGCAGGGTGATAATGGCGCGAGCGTCCGGTAGCGCGAAGGCCTGGGCGACAAAATTGTACTGACCGCCCACGCCGCTGATCACCTGTGCATCGGCCAAGCCGTCGGAGACCACGGAGCCGGTCAGGGTCACCATAACGGCGCTGTTGATAAAACGGGCCTTGGGGCGAGCGGCACGTTTGGCTTGCTCATCACCGTACAGGCTGTTGGTGTAAGAGACCGGCATCATGGCGATCTTGTTGCGGGTACTCTCGGGCAGGCGCTCAAGAATCTCGTACAGTACTGGGCTACCAATGAAGAAGCCGGCGTGAATCAGCTTACCGTCAACTTCGCGTTTGACCACCCCCGCCTCGATCAAGGCTAAAAAGCCCTCGACCAGCATCTCGGTAACGCCGTACAAACCTTGTTCGAATGGCTCGCAATGACGCGAAGGCAGGGTATCGGGAGTTTCCAGCGTGCGTAGCAGGGCGTGAAAGCGCTGTGGCTGCTGCTGGCGCAAACGCAGGGCATGGGCGATGGCGTCGCCAATCGAGCCGATGCCTATCTGCAGTGTGCCGCCATCCGCAATCAGGCTGGCGACGCGCAGGCCAATGGCGTGATGCTTGGTGGCGGCCGGACTGTGCGGCGGCGTAAATAGCGGAAACTCGTATTGTTCGCTCTGCAGGATACAGTCGAAGTCGCTGGCGGGACGATCCGCTGCGCCGCCCATAAAGGGCAGGGCATGGTTAACCTGCCCGACGCTTAGCAGCGGCATTTCACCCAGCCGCCGGCGTTCCAGCAAATCGGCACTGATGTCCGGATTACAGCTCAAACTGTAGCGCGTAGGCTGGCCGTCCGCTGACTGCTCGCCCGGCGCGACCAATTGCAGAACCAGGTTTACCTTCCAGCGCAGCAGCGTATCCAGTGCATGGGTGTAGTTGAGGCTGGTGTACTCCTGTTGCGCCAATGGCACGCCAAGCCAACCGCCAGGCTGCATGAAGAACTCACGCACGGTAATGTTGCTGGGCAGCGCGCCGCTGCGCATGGCTTTGGCATACTCGAGCGCAGGATAATCATCAAACAGCCGCGCCGACAAAGGGCCGATAAAGCGCTGCTCTAGGTCGCTCTTGGCGCTGGGTTTCTCCAGCGTTAGCGCGGTGCAGATGGTCAGGGAGATTTTCGGGTTCACCTGGGCCCTCTGAAACAACGCATTGATTAGTTGATTGGCCTTGCCTAGCCCCAGGGGCAGGCCGACCACCAGAGTGTTGCCAAGCCGCTGCAGTATTTCATCGACCAGGGCTTCGGCATCGTCAAAACGGCGCGGCAGCTCACTCATCTGGCACAGCCGTCCAGCCGGGGTCCGGGGTGAAGCGAGGGCCGTGTTTTTCGCTTAAGTGCTGCAGCTGCTGCTCAATGGTGTCGAAGCCAAGTTGTTCTGCATAGTGCATGGGGCCGCCACGGAACGGGGGAAAGCCAGTAGCAAAGATCATGGCGCCATCGAGCTGATCAGCATCGTCGATTACCTGTTCACGCAGACAGGCCATGCACGCATTCAGCATAGGCAACAGCAACCTTTCCTGAGTGCCGCGGGGGGCTTGTTTGCGGCGGTATTTTTTCTGTACCTTGCCATCCTTCCAGCGGTAGATACCTTTGCCAGTTTTGCGGCCAAGGTCGCCATGTTCCACTTTCTTTCGCAGCCATTCGGGCGCTTCGGGTAGATTGCTGTCGAGTTGCTCGCGCAACATGTCGGCAACTCCCAGGCAGATATCCAGCCCCACCTGGTCGGCTAGCTCAAGTGGCCCCATCGGCATGCCAAAATCAATGGCAACCTGATCGATTGCCTCGGCGCTCAGTCCTTCATCCAACAGGCAGATGGCTTCGATCAAATAGGGTGTAAGGGCACGATTGACCAGGAATCCGGGGGCGCTGCTGACCGGTGCCGGCAAGCGGTTGATCTGACCCACAAAAGTGTTGGCTCGCTCCAGCGCGCTACTGCGCGCGGTAGAGTGGGCCACCACCTCGACCAGTTGCATCTGCGCCACCGGGTTAAAAAAGTGAATGCCGACCAGCCGGCCTGCATCGGCCAGCCCGCTGCGGAGTTTGTCCAGTGGGATGCTCGAGGTATTGGTGGCCAAGATCGCGTCCGGCTTCATGCGCGGCTCCACCTCGGCGTATACCTTCAGTTTGATGTCGAGATCTTCCGGCACCGCTTCGAGCACCAGGTCAGCCACAGCTACGCCGCTGTTATCTGGGTCAGGAATCAGGCGGTCGAGAATATCGCGGGTTTGCGCGGGGCTGCGGTGCTTTTTGCGGCACAGTTTGGCGAGGTTATGCACCGCCTTGCCGATGCTCTTGGGCTCGGTATCAAACAGGCTAACGCGCAGCCCTTGCAGTGCGCACCAACCGGCAATATCGCCGCCCATGGCACCTGCGCCAATCACATGTATGTGGCGAATGGGCGCGGGTTTGTGGCGGCCTTTGCCCGGATCACCCAGCGCCTTGAGCTGCTCACGCAGGAAAAATACACGCACTAGATTGCGCGAGCTGGGCGTGTTCAGCAGGTGGGCAAAAGAATAGATTTCGCGATGCAGTACCTGGTCCGGGCTGTTGCCGTGCCGTTCCCACAGTTTGATCAGTGCGTGTGGCGCAGGATAATGCTGCGGCGAAACCTTGGCGTCGGCCTGTTTACGCATACGCCAGGCCGCCAAGCGCCTTACCCAATCGAGGCGGAAGGGGCGCGCGCGCAGGTTGCGTCTGTCCACTTTGACCTGCCCATCCAATACCGCACTGACCGCTGCGCCAAGATGGCGCTCCTCGAGTAACTGGTCGATTAAACCCAGCTTGCTGGCCTGCGCGTCGTGAATAGTGCGGCCGGTGAGCATCATGTCCATCGCCACTAGCGGGTCAATCAGGTCGGGCAGCCGTGCGGTGCCACCGAGGCCCGGATGCAGACCTAACAATACTTCAGGCACGCCAAAGGTTGCGCCCTTGACCGCCAGGCGATAGTCGCAACACAGCGCGAGTTCAAGCCCGCCACCCAGTGCTGCGCCGTGGACAATGGCGATGGTTGGACAGCTGAGGTCAACCAGATGCTGGGCCAGCAGGTGCGCATCAACCAGCTTGCTAATGACATCGGGCTCGGTGTGCAGTTGGCGGAACTCGCTGATATCCGCGCCCACGCAGAAGCTGCCAGCTTTGGCTGAGCGGATAACCAGCGCGCTCGGCATATCGCTCTTGAGTGCGGCGATGATTTCGCTGAGTTCCAGTAGTACGGCTTCGGAGAGGACGTTGGCGCTGCTGTCGGCTTTGTCCATCAGCAGCCAGGCAATGTTTTGCTCATCCCGCTTGAGGTGCCAGTGCTGCCAGGCGCGCGGGCTGGATTTGAGTTCGGCCAGACTGAACGGGCCGATTTCCATCAGCCGGGGCGTCAGGGCGGAAAGAACGGAGGCGGTCATCGGGTCTGTCTCCTTATAGCGTTTCAATCAGCATGGCGCCCGACTGGCCGCCGCCGATGCATTCCGTGGCGATACCGCGGCGCATGCCGTGGCGTTGCAAAGCCTTGACCAAGTGCAGCACGATGCGGTTGCCGCTGGTGCCCACCGGGTGACCGAGGCTGATGGCGCCGCCGTCGATATTCAGTCGACCGGGATCTAGCCGGCCCATGGGATGGTCGAGCCCCAGAATGTGTTTACAGAAGCTCGCATCTTGCCAGGCCTCCAAACAGGCCAGAACTTGAGCGGCGAAGGCTTCGTTGATTTCCCATAGATCAATATCGGCCAGCTGATGGCCGTGGCGTTGCAACAGCGCGGTGCTGCTGAGCACGGGGCCCAGCCCCATGATTTCGGGTTCTAGCGCGGCCCAGTGGCTGTCAACGATGACTGCCAGCGGCGTGAGGTTGTGTTTTATCAGCGCCTGTTCAGAGGCCAAAACCACCCAGCTGGCGCCATCGGTTATCTGCGAACTATTGCCTGCAGTTACTTGGCCATAGGGTTTTTCAAACACCGGCTTGAGTTGGCCCAGCGCGTCCATCGAATTATTCGGCCGTACACCGTCATCTTGGCTGTATTGCTTGCCCTGCTTATCGAACAGCGGCACAACCTCGTCCTGCAGCCAGCCGGCTTCCTGAGCGGCAGCTAAGCGCTGATGACTCAGCAGCGCGTAGGCATCGGCAGATTCACGCTGGACGTTGAATAGCTGCGCCACGACTTCGGCGGTTTGTCCCATATTCAAATCCACAATCGGATCGGTTAGGCCGCGTTCCAGACCAATAACGGGTTTCATCAGGCTGGGCCGGAAGCGCGCCAACGCCTTCAACTTGGCTGGCAGGCTGCGCGCTTGGTTGAGTTCAGCAAACCAATCTACCGCGCGGCGCTTGAACAGCAGCGGCGCGTGGCTAAGGGCCTCGGCACCGCCGGCCAGAATCAGGTCTGCGCCGCCGTCGCGGATGTAGCGGTACCCGGTATCGATTGATTGCATGCCAGAGCCGCAATTGAGCTGCACGCTGAAAGCCGGCATTTGCGCGCCCATGCCAAGCCGCAGTGCGGCGATGCGGGCGGGGTTCATTTCTTCGGAGACCACATTGACGCAGCCGAGGATGACCTGATCAAAAGCGTCTGGCGAGAGCCCTTGGCGCATCAATAGCGGACGGCCACACTGCACGGCAAGATCCACCGGAGTGAAGGGGCCGGGCTTGCCGCGCGCCTTGAGAAAGGGCGTACGAGCGCCGTCGACAATATACACAGGTTGATGACTGGGAGCGGTAGAGCGCGGCTGGCTATCCATAAGGAGCCCTTGTCTTGATGATTCTCAGAATAATAAAGGCGCGGGCCTGACGGCGGCGCTTCAATCAAGCATAGGACAGAATGTGCGGGTTTCAGTTCAGTGCAGAAGGGTTGTTTAACTGATGAGAAACATCAGGTGTGCGAGCTGGCATGCAGCCCTGAGACGCGCTGTTCACGCCTCAGGGTGCAGGAGGGATATCAGTCGCGCTCAAGCGCCAGTGCTACGCCTTGTCCGCCACCAATACAGAGCGTGGCCAGGCCTTTTTTGGCGTCGCGTTCCAGCATACTATGCAGCAAGGTCACCAACACACGGCAGCCGGAGGCACCGATGGGGTGGCCAAGGGCAATGGCGCCGCCGTTGACGTTAACCTTGTCCATATCCCACTTTAGCTCTTTGCTGACCGCCAGGGCTTGCGCGGCAAAGGCTTCGTTGGCCTCGATCAGGTCCAGATCACTAATCTGCCAGTTGGCTTTGGCCAAGCAGCGTTGCGTGGCCGAAACAGGGGCTATACCCATGATTGCAGGATCAACACCCGCATTGGCGTAAGCCGCTATTTTGGCCAGCACCGGCAAACCGAGTGCCTTGGCTTTCGCTGCGCTCATCATGAGTACGGCAGCGGCTCCGTCGTTCAAGCTGGAGGCGTTACCAGCAGTGACCGTACCGTCTTTTTTGAACGCGGGCTTCAAGCGGCCTAGGCTGTCCGCGCTAATACCGTCGCGTGGTTGCTCATCCTGCGTAACGACCACCGGGTCGCCTTTGCGCTGCACAATGCTGACGGGGGTAATCTCCCGATCAAAACGGCCTGCTTTTTGCGCGGCGACGGCTTTCTGTTGCGAGGCAGCTGCGAAAGCATCCTGCTCTTCACGGCTGATGCTGTACTTGTCGACAAGGTTTTCCGCCGTGATGCCCATGTGATAATCGTTGAAAGCATCCCACAAACCATCATGAATCATGCTGTCGATCATCTTGCCGTGCCCCATGCGCAGACCGGCACGCGAAGTTGGGATCAAGTGCGGCGACAGGCTCATGGATTCCTGGCCACCAGCAATCATAACTTCCGCATCACCACAGCGGATTGCCTGCGCGGCAAGGTGCAAGGCCTTGAGGCCGGAACCACAGACCTTGTTTAGCGTCATTGCGGGTACAGAGTGAGGGAGGCCGCCATGGATCGCCGCCTGACGTGCGGGATTCTGACCGCAACCGGCAGTGAGCACGTGGCCGAGGATGACTTCATCAACAATGGCAGGATCGATTTTGGTTTGATCCAGTAGGGCGCGGATAACAGTCGCACCCAATTCGTGGGCGGGAACATGGGCGAACTGGCCCCCAAAGCTGCCGATGGCAGTACGGGTGGCGGCAACAATCACGACCTCTTGCATGAACGGACTCCTCTATGCGGCACTTTTTTCGAGTGCACAAGCATAGAGGCGGGCCACGTTCAGGACAAGTTGTCTCAGGCCTGATTCAATCTATTGGCAATCAGGTCGTCGACTACCGATGGATCAGCCAGAGTCGAAGTGTCGCCCAGCGAATCCAGCTCGTCGCAGGCAATCTTGCGCAGAATACGCCGCATAATCTTGCCCGAGCGGGTCTTGGGTAGACCCGGTGCCCACTGGATATAATCAGGGCGAGCAAAGGCGCCAACCTGGTCGGCGACAAAAGCCTTGAGCTCTTTGACCAGCTCATCCGAGGGCGTAATGCCGTTCATGGGTGAGACGTAAACGTAGAGACACTGCCCCTTGATGTCGTGCGGGCAGCCGACCACGGCGGCCTCGGCGACGGAGTCGTGCAATACCAGTGCGCTCTCTACCTCGGCAGTGCCGATGCGGTGGCCAGACACGTTGAGGACGTCGTCTACGCGGCCGGTGATCCAGTAATAACCATCTTCGTCGCGGCGTGCGCCATCGCCGGTGAAGTAGACATTTTTATAGGTGCTGAAGTAGGTGTCGATCAAACGCTGATGATCGCCGTAGACCGTACGAATCTGGCTCGGCCAGGAGCGTTTGATCACCAGGTTGCCGCTCGCTGCGCCTTCCAGCTCATTGCCTTCCGGGTCATACAGTGCTGGCTCCACTCCAAAGAAGGGGCGGGTAGCTGAGCCCGGTTTGAGATCGGTACAGCCAGGCAACGGAGTAATCATCGCGGCGCCGGTTTCTGTCTGCCACCAGGTATCGACGATCGGGCAGCGGCTTTCGCCGACGATGTCGAAATACCATTCCCAGGCTTCCGGGTTGATCGGTTCTCCGACCGTGCCGAGTAAACGCAAGCTGGCGCGCGAACTGCTCTTGACCGGGTCGTTACCTTTGGCCATGAGCGCGCGTAGGGCGGTGGGTGCGGTGTAGAAAATGTTGACCTTGTGCTTGTCAATCACCTGCCAGCAGCGCGAGGCATCCGGGTAGGTGGGTACGCCTTCGAACAGCAGTGTGGTGGCGCCGTTACACAGTGGGCCGTAAACAATGTAGGAGTGGCCGGTAATCCAGCCCACATCTGCTGTGCACCAATAGACTTCACCGGGGTGATAGTCGAACACATAGTGGTGAGTCATGGAGGCCATCAGCAGGTAACCGCCGGTGGTGTGCAATACGCCCTTGGGCTTACCGGTTGAGCCGGAGGTGTACAGAATGAATAACGGATCTTCGCTGTCCATCGGCTCGGCTGGGCAATCGGCGCTAACGGCTTCGATGGCTTCGTGGTACCAGATGTCGCGATTTTCAGTCCAGGGAATATCCGCGCCGGTGCGGCGTACTGTCACTACCGTATGCACGTTGGGGCAGTCTTTCAGTGCTTTTTCCACGCTGGTTTTCAGGGCTACTGCTTTGCCGCCGCGTACGCCTTCATCGGCGGTAATCACCGTCTGGCAATCGGAATCGAGAATGCGATCACGTACAGCATCCGGGGAGAAGCCACCAAAGACCACCGAGTGCACCGCGCCGATGCGCGCGCAGGCCAGCATGGCGTACGCCGCCTCCGGAATCATCGGCATGTACAGGCACACACGGTCACCTTTCTTCACGCCGCGGGCCTTGAGAACATTGGCCAGGCGGCAGACTTTTTCATGTAGCTGGCGGTAGCTGATATGCGCGTCGTCTGCGGGATCATCGCCTTCCCAGATGATGGCGGTGGCATCGCCGCGCTCGGCCAGGTGGCGGTCGATACAGTTGACGCTCACGTTTAGCTTGCCGTCGATAAACCAGGCCGCCTCACCCTTGCTCAGATCGCTTTGATGAACCTTGCTCCAGGGCTTGTCCCAGGTCAGAAAGCGTTCCGCCTGTTCGGCCCAGAATTGGTCAGGTTCCTCTAAGGACTGGCGGTACATACGTTCATAACCGGCTTCATCGAGATGGCTGACCGCGCGTGCGGCTGCGGAGACCTTGTGGTTTTCGATCTTGTACATGGGTGGTTCCCTGTTGTTATTGAAATCAGGCAGTCGCGGCGTCAGCCGGAGTAGGCACGGTGCAACCGAAACCTGAACGCGGGCCTAAAGTATAGGCAGGCGTTCATTTCATGCCATACAGCGTCGGATATCCGCGCAGCCAATTCAACCCTTCTTTGGTATGAGATGAGCTGCTAGCGCGGGAGCTGGGTAACAGGGGGTAAGTAAGCAAGAGCGCGGCAATGAAGGTTTCACCGCCGCGCTCAGAGGATCAGCTAATGGTGAATTGCAGGTTGTCGATAAGCCGGGTCTTGCCAAGGTATGCGGCCGCTAGAGCGACTACTTCCTGGCTCTGATCGTTTACGGGCTGGAGGCTGTGCGCATCGCGCAGATCAAGGTAGTCGGGTTGTAAGCCGGCGGTGACCAGTTGCACACGAGCCTCTTCGATTACTGAGGCAAAATCCCTGCGACCGGACTGCAGTGCGGCGGCAATCTGTTGCAGGGTTTTATACAGCTGCGGCGCACTAGCAAGCTGCTCTTCACTGAGATAACCATTGCGTGAAGATAACGCCAAACCGTTTGCGGCGCGCACCGTTGGCTCGCCCATTATCTGTACCGGCATACACAGCTCGTGGGCCATCTTGCGGATAACCGCAAGCTGCTGAAAGTCCTTCTGGCCGAAGATGGCCAAGTCTGGCTGCACTATGTTCAACAACTTGCTGACCACAGTGGCAACGCCCTCAAAGTGCCCGGGACGGCTGGAGCCGCAGAGGCCTTCGGAGACAACAGGCACGGCAACGCGGGTGTGGCCTTCCATACCATCGGGGTACATCTCGCTGACGTTGGGCGCGAAAATCATGTGCGTGCCGATCTCGTGCAGCTTGCTCTGGTCTTCCGGCAGGGTACGTGGGTAGCTGTCGAGATCCTCGCCAGCGCCGAACTGCATGGGGTTGACGAAGATGCTGACCACCACATAGTCAGTGCGCTGCAGCGCCTTCTCGACCAATGCAATGTGACCGGCGTGCAGGTTGCCCATGGTGGGAACCAGACCTATGCGCTTGCCTTCCTGGCGGGCACGACTAACCGCAGCACGCAGCTGCGCAATGGTGTGCAGGGTGTTCATCTATTCAGAACTCGTGTTCAGCTGCTGGGAATTCAACCTGTTTGACGGCGTTGACATAGGCGCTAATCGCGCTCGCTATATCTGCCTGGCCGATCATGAAGTTTTTCACGAAACGTGGCAAGCGTCCGCTGATGGATAGCCCGAGCAAATCGTGCATCACCAATACCTGGCCGTCGGTGCCACTACCAGCGCCGATACCGATCACCGGAACGCTCACCGCAGCGGTTATTTGGCTTGCCAAAGCAGAAGGCACGCATTCGAGTAGCAGCATGCTGGCGCCGGCAGCTTCCAATGCCACAGCGTCGTCCAGTAGTGCCTTGGCTTGTGCCTCTTCGCGACCCTGTACCTTGTAACCGCCGAGGATGTTGACGGTTTGCGGCGTCAGCCCCAAATGCGCACAGACCGGTATTCCATTGCGGCTCAGCATGCTGACGTTCTCCGCCAGCCAGCCGGCACCTTCCAACTTAACCATGTGAGCACCGGCCTGCATCAGCTGAGCGCTGTTACGCAGGGCGTCGTGCAGGGTGGCGTAGGCCATGAAGGGTAGGTCAGCCATAATGAGTGCGCCACGATTGCCGCGCTTGACCGCTTGAGTGTGATAAGCCATATCCGCGACGCTGACCGGCAAGGTGCTGTCGTGGCCTTGTAAGACCATGCCCAGCGAGTCGCCAACCAGAATCACTTCGACACCGGCAACGCTTTCTACATGGGCAAAGGTCGCATCATAGGCAGTAAGGCAGACGATCTTCTCGCCGTTCTGCTTGAGCTTGTTCAGCGTGGTCAGGTTTACGTCAGGCATAGCAGTTTCCAGTATTCGGCCTCACAGAGGCGCCGGTTCAGTGGGCGATGCGGCTGTTATTACCCGCACGGCATCGCTCTGGATACTCAGGATTGTGTGAACCTGATGAGTATAGTCTTGGTGCCGCAAAAAACCGGTCGAACCATCTGCGGTGAAGCATAACGCAATGGGTTCGACAGAGAACGGCATCCTACGTGTCAGCCGTTGGGTGTCAAGCCTGTTTGTGCATCAAGCTGTTGTATAAAAACCGGCAATGTTTCTAGATCACCGCGCGGGCAGTCATTAAGCAGCTGTTGCAGGGGTGTGCCGTCGGGCATTTGCAGTTCAGGTTGCAGTTCTGCGAGGGGGTAGAGCACAAAAGCACGAGCATGCATGTGGTAGTGAGGCACCTGCAGTCGCGCAGTACTGATTTGTTCTTCACCAAACAGCAGGATATCCAGGTCCAATGTGCGTGGGCCCCAGCGCTCAGCCTTACGCACGCGGCCTTGCTGCTGTTCTATCTGTTGCAAGCTATCCAGCAACTGTTCTGCGTTGAGGTCGGTGTGCAAAGCAACAGCGGCGTTGATGTAGGCAGGCTGGTCCTGTGGTCCCATAGGCCTGCTGCGATAGAGTGATGAACAGGCAACTACGCGTGTCAGAGGGATTCGAGCAAGCGCGACGCAGGCAGCATTGACCTGCGCCTGCGGGTCAGCCTGATTGCTGCCCAAGCCTATGTAACAGCGGGTCATCAACTATCCGACGGAGCGTTGTTGCGAGGCTTGCGACGTGAACGCGAGCGTGATTTTTTTGGGCCGCTTTTGTCGCCACCAAGGTCGCGAATCATGCTACGGCGATGGTCTGGGTTGGCATCCTGATAGCGCGTCCACCAATCGCCAAGGCCATCGGTTTGCTCACCGGCGCTTTCGCGCAACAGTAAGAAGTCGTAGGCAGCGCGGAAGCGCGGATGTTCGAGCATTTGATCAGCACGCCGACCGCTGCGGCGTTCAAGGCGCGGCTGTAAATCCCAAATCTCGCGCATGGGAATACTGAAACGCTTGGGTATCGCTGTGTGCCGACACTGCTCGGAAAGCAGCTCTTGTGCGGCCTGCTGATGCGCCGGAATGCTTGGAATACCTTGCGCTTCAAGATCCAGCACGCGCTGTGGTAGCGCTGGCCAGAGTAATGCGGCGAACAGGAAAGCTGGGGTCACCGGCTTACCCTGAGCAATGCGCTCGTCAGTATTGGCCAAGGCTTGGCGTACCAGAGTCAGGGTGTAGTCTGGACGATCAATAATTGCCTCGTCGGTATCCGGAAACAGCGGCGCGAAGAGATCATATTGGTACAGCAGATCAAAGGTATTTTGCCCTTGCCCACTCATTAACAATTTAAGCACTTCGTCGAATAAGCGCGCGGCAGGAATGTCGTGCAACAGGGGCGCCAAGGATTCGATCGGGGCGGCGGTGTGCGGTTCTATCTCGAAGCCCAGTTTGCCGGCAAAGCGGATCGCACGGAGCATGCGTACAGGGTCTTCCTGGTAGCGCTGCTCAGGCTGGCCGATCAGGCGTATTTGCTGGTTACGGATGTCGTGTACGCCGTTGGCGAAATCATGGATTTGGCCGCTGGTGACATCGTAATAAAGCGCATTGATAGTGAAGTCGCGACGTTGTGCATCTTGTTCAAAGGTGCCGTAAACGTTGTCGCGCAGCAGTCTGCCAGATTCACTTTGCCGCGATTGCTCTGCGTTGGCTTCTTCTTCGTGATTAGCACGGAAGGTGGCCACCTCAATGATTTCTCTGCCGAAGTGCACGTGCGCAAGCTTGAAGCGACGGCCGATCAGTCGCGAGTTGCGGAAGGTGGCGCGTACCTGCTCGGGTGTGGCGCTAGTTGCGATGTCAAAATCTTTGGGCTCGATATTTAACAGTAGATCACGCACGCAGCCACCAACGGCAAAGGCTTGATAGCCTGCCTGTTGCAGACGCTCCACCACGGTGACTGCATGCCGGCTCAGGCGCTCGCGACGCAAGCTGTGCTGGCTAGCAGGGATGACAGTCGGGGTGGTTCGCTTGCGCTGTGGCAAGCCGAACGGGGAGGGTATTTTCTGCAACAGCTTCCGAATCATAAAGGTTGGTTTTCCAACAGTCCGTCAATGCCCCGCTACCGTAATGTTGTCGGCAGAGGACAGTAAAATGAATGTATGAGGGTCAGCCCTTTGCTAGGGAACAGCCGTGTGGCGGCGTTCGGACATTCGCTGAATTGACTCAATAGACGAGCATTCTAGCCTGAAATGGCTTGAAAGGTAAGGAACAATAGGATATGGAACTAGGATGTGCAGCTGGAGGGTAGTTCGAGAGTGATGCGGGAGATAAAGCTCAAGGGGAGCATTCACTCCCCCTAATGGTATTTTTTATTGTTGTTATTATCAGAGCTATAATTTTTCTTTTAGACAGCAGCGGCAAATGCCGCTATTTGATTAACCCATCTCGGGTTGTCAAAAACAAACGGATTGCTTTGGAAGCTTAGGTTCAGTGTCGGCCTTCTTGTGACTGTGGACGGTAGGTTGCTTAGGCAACTTTTATTTTTCTCTTGTCCAATAGAGCATCCTGCTCGCGACCTGACTGCTATTCTCCAAAAAAATCAGTTTGATGCGTCTCGCACGTTTTATTTTTATTGTCTGTGGAGTCGAATATTATTTTTATTATTAGGTTTGGTTTTTATTATTGTTGTACGAGATATATAGCATTCGTCGTGCCAACTTTTTAAATCCCTTTAAAATCAGCTGCTTGGTAAATATTCAAGGTTTAGCCGCCCTCGCTACTCTTCCAGTTGTTACCGTAAACCTCGTAAAAGTGTTACCTCGCACACGCCGTGCGGTAACAGTTTTGGCAGATTGGGGTGGGTAACAGGTAACACTTGCTGGCCTTTGGCTGTTACCTGAGCAGAAAACCGCTCTGGCGCAAGGCCTGCTTACTTGGAATTGAGCGCCACGAATGAATTCGATAGCGCTATTTTAAAGATGATGAGAGGCGGGGCCGATCAGCTGTTGGCGGTTTTCTTGCGTGGCATGCCGAGGCGCTGGCGGCGCTCCCAAAGGCATTTGCGGCTGATGCCTAATTTATGCGCCAGCTGGGTCTCGGTCATGTGCTCCTGATGCTCAAGCACGAAGTGCTGAAAGTAATCCTCGAGCGACAAGTCTTCAGCTGGCTCCTGTCCGGGCCTGTCATCGTGCTGCATGTTTTGTAGTGCATTCGCAGCCTCTGAGGCGCGCTCGTACTCGGCGTCTAGCTCTATGCCGAGCAGGTCGGCTGTGATTTCATCGTGATCGCAGAGAATCGCAGCGCGCTCGATGGCATTCTCCAGCTCACGCACGTTGCCGGGCCAGGTGTAATTGAGAATCGCGTGGCGGGCGTCGTCGCTAAAAAACAGGCCTTGCTGATTGGTGCTGATGGCAGCGCGCTGAAGCAGCGCCTCGGCAATCAGGACGACATCTTTGCCACGGTCGCGCAGTGGTGGCAGACGCAGCTCAATGACGTTCAAACGATAGAACAAGTCTTCGCGAAACAGACCTTGGCGCGCCATGGTTTTTAAATCACGGTGCGTTGCGGCTACCAGCCGCACGTCGACTTTATGTGACTGCACTGAGCCGACGCGACGTATCTCGCCTTCCTGCAGTACCCGCAACAGGCGGGCCTGTGCTTCCAATGGCAATTCGCCGATCTCATCGAGAAACAAAGTGCCGCCGTCAGCGGCTTCCACGAGACCGGTACGACCGGCAGTGGCGCCGGTAAAGGAGCCTTTCTCGTGGCCAAACAGCTCCGATTCGATCAACGTTTCGGGAATGGCCGCGCAGTTAACCGAAATAAGGGGCGCTTTGGCACGTTGTGAGCGCTCATGCATAGCACGGGCAACCAGTTCTTTACCGGTGCCGGACTCACCTTGAATCATCACGGTAGAGTCAGTAGGCGCGACTTTGCTGATGCGTTTGAACAGCGTCTGCATGGATTCACAGGAGCCAATGATGCCCATGTCATGGCCTTCACCGGGCGTAGCAGGCGCTTTTGGCGCAGAGCTGGCTGGCTTGCTGGGGGCTGCCTTTGGGGGGCTACTCGCTTGGGCCTGTTCACGCTGACTACGGGCAGCAATGATGCGCTGCACGGTTTCGACCATTTCATCGTGATCAAACGGCTTAGCAATGTAATCCACCGCGCCTAGCTTCATCGAGTCCACTGCCGAACGCAGGCTGGCATAGCTGGTCATGATCAGCACTGGGGTGTCAGGCGCACGCTTGATCATTTCGGTGCCGGGTTCGCCCGGTAGCCGCAGGTCGCTGATGATCAGGTCGAACGATGTGAGATCGTATTGCTCCGTTTCTGCAACGGAGCCGGCTTCCTTGACCTGGTATTGGTGCCGCTCCAGCAGCCGCTTAACGGCAGTACGGATAATGGCTTCGTCTTCAACTACCAGTATGTGTGACATGTAAACCTCATACGTGACGGCGCCAATTGAAACTTCATGCGTTGGGGCCGTTACTGATATTGCTGTAACGCGGCAAGGTAATGGTGAAGCGGGTGCCGCGCTGGGGTGTATGCTCAATCGGGCTGTCGATAGTTATCTGCCCATAATGCTCTTCGATGATGGAGTAAACCAGTGCCAATCCAAGCCCGGTTCCTGTCCCCGGCTCCTTGGTGGTGAAGAAGGGCTCGAACAGGCGATCCATAATTTCCTTGTCGATTCCGCTGCCCTGGTCCTCGATCTGCAGCAGTACCTGATGCTCGTTTTGCTGGGTGCTTATGGTGATGCTGTCACCGTTTTGACTGGCGTCGCGAGCGTTGCCCAGCAGGTTGATCAGCACCTGCACCAATCGTTGTGAATCACCGGATGCTCGGTGTGCAGGATCACAGAGGTTAACATACTTAACCTCGGGGCCCTGACGGTTGAGCGAGAGAAGGTGAACTGCTTCGTTGGTGCACGCCGCTAAGTCCACGTCTTCGTTGGGGTTTTGATGGCGGCTGCCGACGTGGGCGAAATTGACCAGTGATTGCACGATGCGCGAGACGCGACGGGTCTGCTCAATGATTTGCTCGGAGGCTTCGCGCGCTTCAATCTGCTCTGACTCGTCGCGCAAATTTTGCGCAAGGCAGGCGATGCCGGTAATCGGGTTGCCTATCTCGTGGGCAACGCCGGCAGCCAGGCGGCCAATGGAAGCCAAGCGCTCAGAGTGCATTAGCTCTTCTTCCAGCATCTGGTTTTCGGTCTGGTCCTCGATCAGTAGCACGAGGCCGCTACCACCAACGTAACCGGGCTCATCAATCGCCGCCTTGTGCAGGCTGAGCCACTGAGTTTGTCCGGCTACCAAGAGTTTCTGTTTATGCAGGTGAGAGGATTGATCCTCGACAAAGCGTCCGAGCAGCTCACTCCAGGGGGCTGGCAGGTTGGCGAGGCGCGAGCCAATCACGCTATCTGCTTCGATACCCGTTAGCGCCTGCATGGCGCGGTTCCACATTAAAACCTCATTATCTTGTGCCAGCGAACAGACTCCCATAGGCAGATCCTGCAGGGTCTGTCGGTGATAGCGGCGCAAGGCGTCCAGTTCGGCGGCAAGGCCAGTAAGGCGCGAGTGGTAGTCTTCCAGGCGGTTTTCGATGAAGTGAATGTCTTCGGTCACATAGCCATCGCGGCCCATTTTGAACGGCAAGAAGGTTTCAATGATGTCTTGCGCCACGGACGGACCCATCAGCCCCGACAAGTTGGCTTCGAGGCGGTCGCGCAGCCGGCGCAGGGCATATGGGCGGTGCTCGTCGAAGGGCAGCTTGAGATCGTTCAGCGCTTGTTCCACCTCGTATTGCGCAGTCTTGTTGCCAAGTGGTTTGGCCAGCTGCTGGGCGAATTCCTGTGGCGAGGAGGCCATTAGTTGTATGCGCTGTGGGCGGCTGACGTTGTCGACCGAACACGCTTCCGCGGCGCTTTGCTCTTCATTGCTGCGCTTGGTAAATAACGAGATCAGCGTAAGCACCACCACATTCACCGCCAGCGAGCTGATGGCTGCCAAATGCCAGGTGTCAGCATTGAAGCTCAGTGTCAGACCAAACACCCTTAGCTCAGGCATGTTGGTAACGAGCGGCAGCAGCAGCGTCAGTGCCCAGACCAGCATGCCCGCGATCAGGCCGCTAATGAAACCGCGCCTATTGGCTTGTGGCCAGTAGAGTACCGAGAGCGTGCCGGGCAAAAACTGCACGGTCGCAACGAAGGAAGCGATGCCCAGATTGGCCAGGTCTTGCTCGGCACCCAGTAGTCGATAAAAGCCATAACTGGCCATGATGATGGCCGCTATCAAGGTTCGCCTTGTCCATAGCAACCAACGGTAGATATTGTTATCGGCGCTGGGTTGATAGAGCGGTAGCACCATGTGGTTGAGCACCATGCCCGACAGCGCCAAGGTGACCACGATGATCAGGCCGCTGGCCGCTGACAGTCCGCCGACGAAGGCCAGTAACGATAGCCACTCGGAGCCTGCAGCAACGCCTAGACCCAAGGAGAAATATTCGGGGTTAGTCGGCACGCCGAGGTGTAGGCCGGCCCAGAGGATCGGCGGAACCGCTAGGCTCATCAATAGCAAAAATAGCGGCAAGCCCCAGCTGGCGGTGCCTAGTGCGCGCGGATTCAGGTTCTCGGTAAAGGCCATGTGGTACATGTGTGGCATCACGAAAGCGGCAGAGAAAAACACCAGCAGCAGAGTCCGCCAAGGGCCTTCCTGCAATGGGGTATGCAGGGTTTTGAGTGCTTCCTGATTGCTGTCGAGCCAAAGCTGCAGCCCTGAGGGGCCATCAAATACCACAAAGAGCGCGTACAGGCCGATAGCGCCGATGGATATCAGTTTGACCAGTGATTCAAAGGCGATGGCGATAACCAGCCCTTCGTGCTTTTCGCGGGCAGATATATGCCGCGCGCCGAACAAAATGGCGAATAGTGTGATCAGTACACAGAAACCCAGCGCGACTGTGCCTTGGCCGGATTCCTGCGTGAGTATCTGTACCGAATCGGCCACCGCTTGAATCTGTAGTGCCAGCAGCGGCAATACGCCAATCAACATAAACAGTGTGGTTAGGGTGCCGGCCCAGGTGCTGCGAAAGCGGAAAGAGAATAGGTCGGCGAGTGACGACAGCTGGTAGGTGCGGGTGATGCGCAGGATCGGGCTGAGTAGAACCGGGGCCAACAAAAACGCGCCGCAGACGCCCAGATAATAGGTTAGGAAGCCATAGCCGTACTGGTAGGCCAAGCCTACGGTGCCGTAAAAGGCCCAAGCGCTGGCGTATACGCCTAGCGACAACGTATAGATCGCCGGGTGGCGCAGGACCGCACGTGGCAGCCAGCCGCGCTCGGTAATCCAGGCGACGCCAAATAGCAGAATAAGGTAAACAATACTGATCAGCAGTAGCTGACTGAGTTCAAAGCTCATCGGCATCTTTTGGACTCTGTAGCAGCATGCCGGCGATGATCAGAATCAGCCACAGCACATAGGGACGGTACCAGGCACCCTGGGGCTCTATCCACCAGTCCATGATGGCTGGGGAGAACAGGTAGATACCGATTACCAGCAGCAGTACCAGTCGGTAGATATACATGGGTATCCGTTGGGTTGCGGGCGGCCTTGGTGCGCTGGGCCGCATGAGTCAGGCACTGATGGTAATCAGGCGGCTGCTCCTTGCCAAGGGTGTCAGTCAAACAGACTGTCTTGTTGCAGGTTTTGGGTGGGGCTGAGTTGTTGTGGCCGCCAGTGTGCGATAGCCCATTCCAGTTGCTCGGCAATGTTTGCATTGCGCAATGCTAGCGGTGGTTGTTGGGTCAGTGCTTGCAGTGCGCGGAATAGCTCGGTGGGGGCTTGGGCAGGGTCTAGCGGCGTTGAGCCCAAGCGCTTGCTCAGCTTTTCGCCGTCGGCGCGCAGCAGTAAAGGTATGTGCAGGTAGCGCGGCAAGGGTTGGCCGAGTAATTGGTAAATCCATTGTTGGCGCGGCGTCGAGTCGAGCAGGTCGGCACCGCGTACAACATCGGTCACGCCCTGCGCGATGTCATCCAGCACCACGGCCAGTTGATAGGCATAGATGCCGTCCCGACGACGGATAATAAAATCCCCAGTCGCGGTGGCCAGATCCTGGGTGAGGGGCGGCTGCAGGCGATCCAGTGCGGTGAGGGGCTGCTTTGGCGCTATCAAGCGCACTGCGTGATCTGCTGCGGCCGGTAACTGGCGATGCCGACAAGTGCCGGGATAAATGCCGTTAAACTCAGCCAGCTGACGCCGGGAGCAATCGCAGTAATAGGCTTGGCCGGTTGTCAGCCACTGGTCTATTTGTGCTTGATAGGTGGTCAGCCGATCTTGCTGGAAAATAATCTCGCCATCGCTGTACATGCCATAGCATGCGAGGGTTTCGATGATGTGTTCGCTGGCGCCGGGTATGCTGCGTGGTTGATCCAGATCTTCGACGCGAATTAGCCAACGGCCTTGCTGGTGGCGTGCATCAAGATAGCTGGCGAGTGCCGCTAATAGAGAGCCAAAGTGTAGATAGCCACTGGGAGTAGGAGCGAAGCGTCCGATGTAGGGAGTTGCTGAGTGCATATCGGCCGGTCAAGCGGGGAATGAGCGCAGGCTGCACGGGGCAGCCTGCGGACCACAGGTAAGGCTTAGCTGCCGACCTGCTTTTCCTTTATCTCTGCCAGCGTCTTGCAATCGATGCAGAGGGTGGCAGTAGGGCGTGCTTCAAGACGTCGAATGCCGATTTCAACACCACAGGAGTCGCAGAAGCCGTAATCGTCTTCTTCGATGCGCTGTAATGTCTGGTCGATCTTCTTGATCAGTTTACGTTCGCGATCACGGGCGCGCAGCTCCAGGCTGAACTCTTCTTCCTGGCTGGCACGGTCGGCCGGATCTGGGAAGTTGGCCGCTTCGTCTTGCATGTGGTGCACGGTGCGATCAACTTCTTCCATCAATTCCTTTTTCCAGGTATTGAGGATGCCGGCGAAATGCTCGAGCTGCTGCTCGTTCATGTATTCCTCGCCCTTTTTGCCTACATAAGGGACGAAGCCACGGATCAACATAGATGTTTTTTGCTTGGCATTGCTGGGCATGAGAACCGCCTCACTTTTTGCTCGATCTTCCTGTTTCAGGACCCACAAAACGACCTGAATTATTTGGCCAGTGGCCTGCAAGCGGGCAAAGCTACCAGAACCTGATCACCTGCGCTACTGTTTAGCGCCAGAAGGTGTGTCGGCGGGTATTCTCGGGCCTGCAGAGCTGCCTCTGGCACGGTATGATCGTGGCACATTCAGTTAGTTCAAGGCTTTATATGTCTCAGCATCGCTGGGCCCAGCGGGTTCAGGAAATTCAGCCTTTTCATGTCATGGCTGTACTCGCACGGGCGCGTGCATTGGAGGCCGCGGGGCGGGATGTTATCCATATGGAAATTGGCGAGCCGGATTTTACTACCCCTGAGCCAATCATCCGCGCCGGGCAGCAAGCGCTGGCCGATGGGCACACTGGTTATACGCCTGCGCTAGGGTTACCAGCACTGCGCGAAGCTATCGCCGGTCTCTACGCGCAGCGCTATGGCATAGCGCTTGACCCCGCCCGAGTGGTGGTAACCCCGGGGGGCTCTGCAGCGCTGTTGTTGATCAGTGCATTGCTGGTCGAGCCCGGTAAAAAGGTGTTGATGGCTGATCCTGCCTATCCGTGCAATCGGCACTTTCTGCGCTTAGTTGAAGGGCGCGCAGTGCTGGTGCCCACGGGGCCGGAAACGCGTTACCAGTTAACGCCCGAGCTAATCGAGCAGCACTGGGACAGCGACTGTGTGGCGGTGCTGGCGGCTTCTCCTGCCAACCCCACCGGCACACTGCTTGAGCGCGAAGAGTTGGCGGCGCTCTCTGCAGTCTGCCGGCGCTTGGGCGGTGAATTAATTGTCGATGAGATCTACCACGGCCTCACCTATGCGGTGGACGCCTGCTCGGTACTCAATGTGGCAGACGATGCTTTCGTGCTGAACAGTTTCTCCAAGTATTTCGGCATGACCGGATGGCGGCTCGGCTGGCTGATCGCCCCAGAAGCAGCTGTGCCTTCGTTGGAAAAACTCGCACAAAACCTCTATATCTGCGCGCCACACATGGCGCAGCAAGCCGCTTTGGCGGCTTTTGGTGAGGAAAGTCGAGAAATTTGCGAAGTGCGCCGGCATGCCTTTCAGGTACGTCGAGACTTTTTGTTGCCTGCGCTACGGGAGCTGGGCTTCAGTATTCCGGTGACGCCGCAGGGCGCCTTCTATCTATATGCCGATATGCAAGCGCTTGGTGGTGATAGTCAGCAGCTGTGTCAGCACGTGATTGACACCGAGTTTCTGGCGCTCACACCTGGGCTGGATTTTGGTCATCATCGCGCCGATCAACACTTACGATTTGCCTACACCACTTCGTTAGAACGTTTGGAACAAGGCGTTGAACGCTTGGCGCGCGCGCTGCGCAGCTGGCCAGCATGTTAATTCCTTTCGAAGTGACACTCATTCCCGCGCACTTGATCAAACGCTACAAGCGCTTTCTCGCCGACGTGCAGCTGGAGGATGGGCGTGAGCTCACGGTGCATTGCCCGAACACCGGTTCCATGCGCAACTGCGGTCAGCCCGGCGACCGGGTGTGGGTGCGGCTGGAAAATAAGCCGGGACGCAAACTGCCGGGCGGTTGGGAGCTGGTCGAAGTGGCGCCGGGGCAGCTAGCTTGTATCCACAGTGCACGGGCAAATAAAGTTATAGCGGCGGCGTTACGGGCTGGTTTGATTACCCCACTGGCTGGCTACGCGCAGCAACGAGCTGAGGTGAGCTTGCGCAAAGGCGGTAGTCGTTTTGATTTTCTTTTGTCTGAACCGGGCGAGTGCGTTGTTGAAGTTAAGAGCGTGACGCTGGCGCTGGGTTGGGGGGAGGGCGCGTTTCCGGACGCGGTCAGCACGCGCGGGCAAAAACATCTGCTTGAGTTGACTGAAATAGCCGCCAGTGGCCGGCGGGCATGCCTATTATTTTGTGTGATGCATTCGGGCATTGATCGGGTGCGGCCCGCCGATGAAATTGACCCTGAGTACGGGCGTTTGTTGCGGGCGGCTGTAGCGGCGGGAGTCGAGGTGCTGGCGTGGTCCGTCTGGCCTACACCGGAGGGGTTGCAGGTGCGGGGTGAGTTGCCGGTGCTTCTTTAACCGGTCAGCCTAGCCAGAGCTGATCATGGCTGATGTAGCAAGGCAATTGCCGCAATGACTGCCCCACGCAGGGGCCGGCGACACATTCGCCTGATTCCGGCAAGAACAAGGCCCCGTGGGTGGCGCACTGAATCAGCCGGCCAGAGCTGTCGAGAAACTGATCAGGCACCCATTCTAACGGCACCCCACGATGTGGGCAGTTGTTCTCGTAAACGAAAACCTGCTCGCCTTGGCGCACGGCGAACAAAGCCTGGCCCTGGTGTAGGAAGCCTTTGCTGCCGTGCAGCGGAAGCTCATCCAGATGACAAAGCGGGGAGGGGGTATTGTGATCGGTCATCCGCCGATTATCGCTGCCGCTTGCATGCTTGACCAGCTTGCTATCACGACACATTTTCGGCCTCCGTTCTTGGTGACAGCATGTATTAACAAGCCGCAGGGCGATGCTATAGAGCAAGTGCAGTCAATTACGCCCTGATAGTAGACTCTCTACAGCATGTACAATCCGTTGGTAACCCGCGTTGCATCACTACTCCACATAACGGGCGTTGCCGCTGCGGCCGCAACGCTTGATAACTATCACGTAAAGCCAGGATAGTGCGGTGGCGGGTGCTGTTCGGTGGTGTTGCTCCGGCGGTTGTCGAGATGCTGAGTTAGTTATGCCAAGCAGCTGTGTTTCTGCTGGCGCAGCGCTGACTGCCCACAGGATTTAAGAAAGTAAGGAATAAAGATGATAACGGTTTACCGCTTCAAGCCCGTGGTGACGCTGTTGCTACTGGCTCTGCTGCTGGTTGCGGTGCTGTTGTCGCTAGCGTTGGGCCCGGTTGCTATTCCGCTTGACGATACCTTGCGTGTGTTGTTGCGCCGTTTTACGGCTGCCGAGCTACCGGCGGACCAAGTGTTAATCATCGAACACATTCGTTTGCCGCGTGCGCTGATGGCCATCTTGGTTGGTGCGACTCTGGCGTTGACCGGCGCGGGTATGCAGGGCCTGTTTCGTAATCCACTGGCTGATCCGAGCTTAATCGGGGTATCCAGCGGCGCGGCGCTGGGCGCGGCGCTATTCATCGTATTGGGCAGTGCTCTGTTGTCGAGCGTACCGGCGTTTGTGTTGCCATATGCGACTGTGCTGGGCGCCTTCCTCGGTGGCGTCGCTACCACCTGGTTGGTCTATCGTCTGGGGCAATCAGTACAGGGCACATCAGTGGCCAGTATGTTGCTGGCCGGGATCGCGATAGCCGCAATTAGCGGCGCAGTCATCGGCCTGCTCAGTTACCTGGCGGATGATGCCATGCTGCGTACCCTAACTTTTTGGAATATGGGCTCCCTGGGTGCTGCCAGCTATCAGCGTGTGGCGGTTTTGGCGTTCTGTTGTTCTCTGGTCTGGTGGCGGCTGCCATTGCAAGCCAAAGCTCTGAATGCACTCCTGCTGGGTGAGTCGGAGGCCCGTCATCTGGGTGTGGATGTCGAGCGCGTCAAGCGCGAACTGGTGCTGTTGACGGCGTTAGGCGTGGGTGCCTGCGTGGCGATGGCAGGGCTGATTGGTTTTGTCGGACTGGTGGTGCCGCATCTGGTGCGCTTGCTGCTGGGCGCGGATCATCGTCGCGTGCTGCCGGCATCCATGTTGCTTGGGGCTGGCTTGCTAGTGCTGGCTGACGTGGGTGCGCGTCTTGTAGTCGCGCCCGCTGAATTACCGCTGGGCATCATCACCGCGCTGCTGGGCGCGCCGTTTTTTCTTACCTTGCTGATGCGCGCGCAGCGTCGGGGAGGCGTCTGATGCTGCGAGTCGATGAGTTGGATTGCGCGCGCGGCGGGAGGCGGATCCTCGAGGGCATTTCCTTTCAGTTAAACGCTGGCGAGGTGTTGGCGGTGCTGGGCACCAATGGCGCCGGAAAAAGCACCCTGTTGGCCAGCCTGACCGGGGAGTTGGCGCCGCTCAGTGGCAGTGTCGAACTGGCTGGCCGGGCGCTCGGTAGTTGGTCTGCGCAGGAGCGGGCAAGAAGAATGGCGGTACTGCCGCAAAGTTCATCATTGGCGTTTCCGTTCAGCGTGGCAGAAGTGGTGGCCATGGGACGCCTGCCACATGCCACTGGGCGGCACCAGGATGAGCTGATCATTGATCAAGCGTTGGAAGCCACCGATGTGGTTCAGCTGCGTGAGCGCAGCTACTTGTCGCTATCCGGGGGCGAACGACAGCGCGTGCACCTGGCGCGCGTGCTGGCGCAGGTATGGGGCGCGGCAGAACAGGGCTGTTTGTTGCTCGATGAGCCAACGGCGTCGCTGGACCTCGCTCATCAACAGTTAATTTTGCAACAAGCCCGCAATATGGCTGCGCGTGGCCTCGCGGTAGTGGTTGTGTTGCACGACCTTAATCTGGCTGCGCGTTATGCCGATCGACTGCTGTTGTTGCACGAAGGCCGTATCGGCGCGTTGGGTGCGCCTTGGGATGTGTTGAGCGCGGAGCGCATAGCTGAGGTATTCGGGGTTGAGGTGCGAATCGAGAAGCATCCGATGCAAGATAGTCCTCTGATTATTATTTGAGGTATTAATGAGAACGCTGCTGTTGGTTTTGCTGGTTTGCGCGTCTTTCTCGCTGAAGGCTGAACAGTTACCTGCTTGGCGGGCCACGAAGGGTCTCGATGCGCCCCATCTGGGGCAAGTGTGGGATACCCACGCTCAGCGCTGGTTGCCTGCCGATCAACTGGTGACTGCGCTGTCGAGGAGCGCCCACGTGGTGGTGGGTGAGAAACACGATAATCCGGATCACCATCAATTACAGCTTTGGCTACTAGAGCAATTGCAGGAGAGACGTCCGCAGGCTGCGTTAATTATGGAGATGCTGGAGCCGAGCCAACAGGTAGCGGTGAGCGCGTTGCAAGGCCAGCCGCTGCCTGACTCGTCATTGTTGCAGGAGCAACTGAACTGGCAATCAGGCTGGGACTGGTCGCTTTATAGCCCTTTGGTGAGCTGGGGCCTGCAGGTGCCGCAGCGCTTGTTGGCTGGCAATCTGGGGCAGCAGCAGATGCTGCACCGTTACCGCAAGCCACCGCCGGTCAGTGCGCGTTATTCCGCTGCAGCTCGGGCCGAACTGGAGCAAACGCTGCTGGATAGCCATTGCGGCAAGCTGGGCGCGGAACGTATGCCGTCCATGTTGGCCATTCAGCAGGGGCGCGACGAGCAGATGGCGAGGGCGCTGGCTGAGGCGCCAACGCCGGCTTTGCTGCTGGCGGGTGCTTATCACGCACGGCGTGACCTCGGTATGCCGCTGCACTGGCAGCAGCAGTGGGGTGAAGCTCCGACTGTGGTGCTTTTGCTTGAAGCCGGACAGGGTCAGTTGCCAGGGACGGAACAAGCTGATTTCGTATGGCTAACTCCGGCGTTACCGGAGCAGGATTACTGTGCCCAATGGGGTCAGAATTAGGACGCTGCCTTGCCTGTGCGCATAGCGGGGCTCAGTTTCAGCATATCCAGAATGGCATCGGCTACCTCGCTGGCGCGCTCGCTCAGGCTTAATCTGCTAGGCACCATTAACCATTGATTGATAACGCCGATAATGAAGCTGTGTACGCAAAGCAGCGCCAATTCGATATCCAGATCGCTGGGTAATTCTCCCCGCGCGATAGCCAGTCGCAGGGTGGTCAGCAGCTGGTTGTCGTGTTCCTGGCGCATGGCTTGCAGGTGTTTCTTCGGGCCGCAAGGCTCATCGGTGTATTCGCATTTCAAGAAAATGATTTCATGGACCCGGCGCGTGGTCGGGTCTGACTCTACGCGGCGGAATACCTCCGTCAGCAGTTCGCGGAAGAGTTCCAGTGGATGAGGTTCATCGGGGTTGCGGGTCGCTTCACTGAGTGCTTCCAGGGGCATGTTGATGCGCTGAAACAGGGCATCCAGTAAGTCAGCCTTGTCTTGAAAGTGCCAGTAGATGGCGCCGCGGGTAACCCCGGCTGCTTGCGCAATATCGGTCAGCGAGGCGCGTGAAACGCCTTTTTCATGGAAGCATTGTTCCGCAGCATCAATGATGCTTTGGCGGGTTTCAAAAGCTTCTTCTTTGGTGCGTCTGACCATGTTCTTCCAGTGCGTATCGAGTGATCTAAGCCCGCGAGGACTTGGTTTGTGAGCTAATGTTAACTGATGCTGAAAAGTACTTACAAACATTAATGAATGTAAGTATATTGTCCGCCATTATCGCTGTCTCTCGCTTTGTGCTGAGCGAGTGTTTCGGTTAAAGATCAAATATTCTGCCTTCACGAGGTTTTCCCATGCCGGTCAAGCCAGCTTACGCTGCACTGATTCCCTTACTAGCCATCACCTTGTTGATCAGTGCCTGCCAAGACCAAGATCAAGAGCAAGGCGCTGGCGGCGCCCAGCAAGGTCCGCCCAAAGTGGGTGTGGTGACCCTCCAGGCTGAACACTTTTTGCTGACCACCGAGCTGCCGGGTCGTACCACCGCTTACCGCATTGCTGAAGTACGGCCACAGGTAAACGGCATTATCGAGAAGCGCTTATTTGACGAAGGTGCCGTGGTCAAGGAAGGCCAGCAGTTGTATCAAATTGATGACGACGTTTATCAGGCAACCTTGAAGAGCACTGAGGCCAGCAACCTGGCCAGCCGCTCATTGGCAGAGCGCTACGGCATCCTCGTGAAGGAGCGCGCTGTCAGTCAGCAGGAGTTTGACGAAGCACGGGCGAGCAGCTTGCAGGCGCAAGCAGCGTTGGACCAGGCGCGCATCAATGTGCGTTACACCAAGGTACTGGCGCCGATTTCCGGCCGCATCGGTCGCTCGGCAGTCAGTGAGGGCGCCTTGGTAAGCAATGGGCAATCACAGGAGCTGGCGACTATTCAGCAGCTTGATCCTATCTATGTCGATGTTACCCAGCCTGCGCGCGACATGCTGAATCTGCGTCGTGACCTTGAGGCGGGCCGGCTGGAGCGTAGCGGCGATAACGCTGCCAAGGTGGTCTTGAAGCTGGAAGACGGCAGCGTTTATCCGCTGGACGGAAAGCTGGAGTTCTCTGAAGTGTCAGTCGATTCGGGCACCGGTTCGGTGACGCTACGCGCGGTTTTCCCTAACCCTGACGAATATTTGCTGCCGGGCATGTTTGTACACGCGCAGCTGATTGCGGGTACCAAGAGCGACGCGATCCTTGCTCCCCAACAGGGTATTACCCGCACTCCGCGTGGCACAGCTACCGCCATGGTGGTTAATGCCGAGAATAAAGTGGAACGGCGTGAAGTGGAAACTGAGCGTACCGTCGGTAATCGCTGGCTGATCAACTCTGGGCTCAACGACGGTGATCGTTTGATCACTGAGGGTCTGCAGTTCGTGAAGCCGGGTGTTGAAGTGACTGTTTCACCGGCTACCAACGTCTCTGAAGAGCCGAAGCCAGGGTCATCTGACGCAGATGAAAAAGCGTCTACCGCCGACCAGGAAGGGTAACCGCCCATGTCTCGTTTCTTTATCGATCGCCCTATTTTTGCTTGGGTAGTCGCGTTGGTCATTATGTTGATCGGCGGTCTATCTCTGCTCAAACTACCGATTAACCAGTACCCGAGTATCGCGCCTCCCGCTGTAGGGATTTCCGTGGCCTATCCAGGTGCCTCTGCACAAACAGTGCAGGACACTGTGGTACAGGTTATTGAGCAGCAAATGAACGGTATCGATGGCCTGCGCTACATCTCATCGGAGAGTAACTCCGATGGCAGCATGGCTATTACGGTGACCTTTGAGCAAGGCACTGACCCCGACATCGCGCAGGTGCAGGTGCAAAACAAACTGCAGCTGGCCACCCCTCTATTGCCGCAGGAAGTACAGCAACAAGGCATCCGGGTAACCAAGGCTGTACGTAACTTTCTGCTGGTTATTGGTGTTGTGTCGCAAGACGGCAGCATGAATCGCGACGATTTGTCTGACTATATCGTGTCCAATATTCAAGACCCGATCTCGCGGACCGCCGGGGTAGGTGATTTCCAGGTCTTCGGTGCGCAGTACGCCATGCGTATCTGGCTCGATCCCGCCAAGCTGACCAATTTTAATCTGACACCAATGGACGTTAGTGCTGCCATTCAGTCGCAAAACGTGCAGGTTTCTGCTGGTCAATTTGGTGGTTTGCCAGCGGTGCCTGGGCAACAGCTGAACGCCACCATTTTGGGTAAAACGCGCCTGCAAAAGCCGGAAGAGTTCCGCAAAATTCTGGTTAAAGTGCAGAGCGACGGCTCACAGGTACGCCTTGAAGACGTAGCTAGAGTCGAGCTCGGCGCACAGGATGCCAGTATTTCTGCGTTGTTTAACGGCAAGGCCGCCTCTGGCCTGGCGATTAAGCTGGCGACGGGTGCCAACGCGCTGGAAACCGGCAAAGCCATTCGTGCCACCATCGCTGGTCTGGAACCCTTCTTCCCTGAAGGCATGGAAATCGTATACCCCTACGACACCACGCCGGTGGTCGCTGAGTCCATTTTGGGCGTGGTGCATACGCTGTTAGAAGCCATTGTGCTGGTGTTCTTGGTGATGTATCTGTTCCTGCAGAACTTCCGCGCCACCTTGATTCCCACACTGGCGGTGCCAGTCGTATTGCTGGGTACGTTTGGCGTGCTCTCGTTGTTCGGCTTTAGTATTAACATCCTGACCATGTTCGCCATGGTGTTGGCCATCGGTTTGTTGGTGGACGATGCCATTGTGGTGGTCGAAAACGTGGAGCGGGTGATGGCCGAAGAAGGCTTATCACCACTTGAAGCAACCCGTAAATCGATGCAGCAAATATCGGGTGCGCTGGTGGGCATAGGCTTGGTGTTGTCTGCAGTATTCCTGCCGATGGCATTCTTTGGCGGTTCCACCGGGGTCATCTACCGGCAATTCGCGATCACCATCGCTTCCGCTATGGGCTTGTCGGTGCTGGTTGCTTTGGTATTCACACCGGCGCTGTGTGCGACCATCCTCAAACCGATCCCTAAAGGGCAATCCCACGAGAAACGCGGTTTCTTTGGCTGGTTCAATCGCACCTTTGATCGCGGTATCCATCGCTACGAAAAGGGTGTGGCGAGCATCCTGACTCGCAAAACGCCTTATCTCATTCTGTATTTGCTGATCGTCGGCCTGATGATCTTTCTCTTTACCCGCTTACCTGCAGCGTTTTTACCCGATGAAGATCAGGGCGTGTTGTTTGCACAAGTGCAGACGCCGGTGGGTTCGAGTGCAGAGCGTACGCAGCAGACAGTCGATGCCATGCGTACTTATCTGTTGGAGGAAGAGTCCAGCACCGTTAAATCTGTATTTACCGTGACCGGTTTTAACTTTGCGGGCCGTGGACAGAATGCAGGTCTTGCGTTTATTGGTTTGCATCCTTGGGAAGAGCGTGGGGGTGATGGAGAAGATGTGTTCTCTCTGGCCCAGCGTGCGCAGCAGCATTTTGCTGGCTTCCGTGATGCCATGGTGTTCGCTTTTGCGCCGCCTGCGGTAATGGAATTGGGTACGGCAACCGGCTTCGATTTATTCCTGCAGGACAATTCCGGCGTAGGTCATGAGGTGCTGATGCAGGCGCGCAACCAGCTGCTGGGTATGGCGTCCCAGAGCCCGGTGCTGGCTAGCGTTCGTCCTAACGGCATGGATGATCAACCGCAGTATCAATTGCTGGTGGATGATGAGAAGGCGCGTGCGCTCGGTTTGTCCTTGGCCGACGTTAATCAGACGCTGTCGATTGCCTGGGGCTCCAGTTACGTCAACGACTTCATCGACCGTGGTCGAGTGAAGAAGGTGTATTTGCAAGGTGAAGCCGAAGCGCGAATGAATCCGGAAGACTTGCAGAAGTGGTTTGTGCGCAATGACGTTGGCGAAATGGTGCCGTTCAGTGCCTTCGCAAGTGGAGAATGGGTTTACGGCTCGCCCAAATTGTCACGTTACAACGGCGTTTCCGCGATGGAGGTGCTAGGTGAGCCTGCGCCTGGCTATAGCACCGGCGATGCGATGGCAGCAATTGAAGAGATGGCAACCAAGCTGCCCAAGGGGGTAGGTATTGCCTGGACAGGACTTTCTTACGAGGAACGTCTGTCCGGCGATCAGGCGCCCGCGCTCTACGCCTTGTCGTTGATCGTAGTATTCCTGTGTCTCGCAGCGCTCTACGAGAGCTGGTCGATTCCGTTGGCGGTAATGCTTGTTGTGCCGCTCGGGGTGATTGGTGCCTTGATGGCGACACTGGGTCGGGGGCTGTCAAACGATGTGTTCTTCCAGGTTGGCCTGCTCACAACCATCGGCTTGACCGCAAAGAACGCGATCCTAATCGTAGAGTTTGCCAAGGATTTGCATGAAGAAGGCATGAGCATCTTTGATGCGGCAGTAGAAGCCTGCCGTCTGCGCTTGCGTCCGATCGTAATGACGTCGCTAGCCTTCACGCTGGGCGTTGTGCCGCTGGCTTTGGCTACTGGCGCGGGCGCAGGTAGTTCGCACGCAATTGGTACCGGTGTGATTGGCGGCATGATGACCGCCACCGTATTGGCGATTTTCTGGGTGCCGTTGTTCTATGTGATGGTTACCAATCTGTTCAAGGGTAAAGAAAAGCCGGCGACGGATGTGAAGGAGGAGCAACAGTGAAGCGCTGTTTATTGAGCTTGGCGGTTGTGGCCGCCCTGAGTGGTTGTTCGCTGATTCCTGATTATCAACGGCCCGAAGCACCCGTACCGTCCGCGTGGGAAACCGGCGATGAAGCAACAGCAACTGACACAGCGCTGATCGGCTGGCAGGCTTTCTTCAAGGACCCGGAGCTGCAGCGTCTGATTGGTGTGGCTTTGGAAAACAATCGTGACTTACGCGTTGCTGCGTTGAATGTGGAAGCCAATCGCGCGCTTTACGGTATTCAGCGTGCCGATGTGTATCCGCAAGTGGATATTAACGGCGACGGCAGCCGTATGCGCTTGCCGGCAGATTTGGCCGACGGTAACAGCAGCATGATTACCAGTCAGTATTCGGCCACAGTCGGTGTGTCCTGGGAGCTGGATTTGTTCGGGCGCATCAGCAGCCTCCGTGAGCAGGCTCTGCAAGAGTTTTTGGCTAGTGACGAAGCGCGACGTGGCGTGCAGATCAGTCTGGTAGCTAATGTTGCGAGTACTTATTTCACTTGGCAGGCGGACCAAGCCTTGCTGGAAGTGACTCAAGAGACGTTGAAAGCTTTCGAAGAGAGTCTTTCGCTTACCTCCAGAAGTTTCGAGGTGGGCGTAGCGTCGTCCTTGGAGCTGTCACAAGCGCGTAGCTCGGTACAAACAGCCCGCGTTAGTCTTGCGCAGTATCGCCGGTTTGTTGCCCAGGATCGTAATGCGCTGACCGCGCTACTGGGTCAGGCTGCGCCACGTCTGCCGGTAAAAAGTGCTTCGTTAAACGAAGAGCTGCTGGCCGAGTTACCGGTTGGCTTGCCGTCTGAAGTGTTATATCAGCGTCCTGATATTCTTGAGGCTGAATACCAACTGTTGGCAGTCAACGCGAGCATCGGTGCCGCCAAGGCCGCGTTCTTTCCGAGTATCAGTTTGACTGGTGCTGGCGGTACCGCCAGCAGCGACCTGGATGGGCTTTTTGACGGCGGCTCCGAGTACTGGAGTTTTACTCCAAGTATTAGCATACCGATCTTCCGCGCTGGAGCTTTGAAAGCCAGCCTCGACTACGCCGAAATCATCAAGAACCAGCAAGTGGCGCAGTATGAAGGTGCCATTCAGACTGCCTTCCAGGAAGTTGCGGATGGCTTGGTGGCGCGTGAAACCTACGTTGAACAGGTAGCTGCTCAGCGTGCGTTGCTGGAGACCAGCGAAGATTATTACCGTTTGGCTGAGCGTCGTTACCGCACCGGTATTGACAGCTACCTGACGCTGCTTGACGCGCAACGCCAGTTGTTTGATGTGCGCCAGGGTGCGGTGACTGACCGGTTGAGCCAGTTGATCAGTGAGGTCAATTTGTTCAAGGCGCTGGGTGGTGGCTGGTATGAAGAGCAGGAGCCGGAGCAGCGCGAGCCGGAAACCTGATCCGCTAAAGCGGGAAATAAAACGCTGATCTCCCTCCAGGGTATCAGCGTTTTTTTATGGGCGCTTTCGATAACAAGATTGGATCAAAGGGGGGGCTGAATTGCAGGCAAAAAAATGCCCACTCATGGAGTGGGCGAAATCCGTGATTAGCCTGATGAGGAGATAACCGTTTGTCTCGCGACAATCTGTTATCAAAGCCATCTCGCGATGACTTGCTGCTAATGATAACGCATATCATTTACGCGTCAAGTGTAAATGAGAACTATTTTCCATTGCCTTGCTTGTAGTGCGTTAATTCCTTGTTCATCAGGTCAATCCGGCGCGCCATGCTTTCGATCAAGCTATGCGCAATACGTGGATTGCTCTGCATCAAAGCAAGAAACTGCTCCTTCGGAATCATCATGACGGTAGTAGCTGCACTGGCGATGACGGTAGCGGAGCGCTTTTCACGAGTGAACAGCGCCATGGCGCCAAATATCTCGTCTTTTTGAACGTCACCCACCTTGATGCCTTCGACGAACGCTTCAGCATGACCTTCAGTGATGATGAATACATGATCAGCGTCGTCGCCCTGACGAATCAGTTCAGCGCCCGGAGCAAAATGCTGAAAGCCTGTGACCGGGCGAACTTCCGGTTGCTTGCTGTGGGCCAAAGCATCTGACATCAGCGCGGCTTGGCCAAGAATGTACTGGGTAAACTGCTCCTGACGCTGACTGTTGCTGTGGATATGTTTGAACAGCGCATCGCGGTCGTAGGGGATCAGTGTCAGCGGCTCCTCACTGAGGTAGCTGCAAGGCGCAGTGTTGAGGCCTTGGCGCAAGCCAATGAGGTCGCCTTCTTGAATATAAAATAGCGGCTTGCCGTCGATCAGCGCATGCAAGAGACCGCTTTTCAAAAGATACAAACGATTGTGGCCAATATGCTGATAAAGATCCTCGACTGCGTCCAGCTCTATGGGGGCGTCACAAGGGTCGAGGCCTACCAGGAGTTGCTCTGGGATGCGCTGCAGGGTGTTGATGAGTTTCTCAGCGTAGGGGGGCTGATCACCTATAAGGTACATAACTGAATTCCTTTTAATTGGATCCTGGTCTGCCAATACGAGGCGGTGCTCCATTTTGGCAGATACCGGCTGGGCCGCAGCGCCAGACATACATTACTGCAGTGTCCCCTCTGCTCGTCAACATAAAAGCCTCTAATGGGCTCTGGCAACCGCTTTACGCTGACCTTGTGAGGTGTGTCGCGGAAACAAGCCGTTCACCGCAAAGTGCTTAGGGCGGGGACTGTTCCTGCAGCTGCTGAAGCAGCTGTTCTTTATAGAGAGGGTCCAGGTCGTTCCAGTGTACATTTTGCAGCGCGCCAGCAATCGAGAACATCAACGCCTTGGAAGCGTGAAAGCCACGTGCACGCACAGCGCTGTATGCGCCGACAGGGCCCAGCTGGCGTAGTTGTTCAAGATCGTGAATGCCGGTTGCATGCAGCCACTGGGCAGAAGTCTTGCCCAGGTTGCGTAAGCCGAGTAGCTCATCCTGGTTCATGTGCACCCCGCGTTGCTGGACAGCAAGGACTGGAAGTGGCAACCAAAGAGTAGGAGCTGGTATGAGTGCCCGGTATGGCAACCGAGCGGAGATCTGTTTTGCAGCATGGTATCGGGCTTCTTTTTATTGGTATCCCGATACCAGTGTAGATAGCTCTATTGAATCCGTACAGAATCGCTCTGGTACGGGTTATAGGCGCCTCTTTAGCTGCTCAGAGAGTGCCTGCATACTTTTGCTGCTGCTGGTGTCGACTTGCAGGCTGATCTGTTGCTCCGATTCATCCAGCGGCTCAGCTTGCTGCTGTTGTTGCTGTACCACCGCAAGAGTGGCGTCGGAAGGGTCGTTGTTGGCACTGCGACGTTGTTCAATCCACTGCTCGATAGTGTCCATGGGCACGTCACAGTGCAGGATCATGCAGGGCGCGCACTGTTCTTCAATGGCATCACGCATCTGCTCGCGTTGAGCGCGTTTGAGATGGGTAGCGTCGACAATGACTGAAAAACCACAACCTAGAATCAGCCTGGCCAGACCGGCAAGGCGATCATAGGTCTTGGCGCTGCGCTCAGGCGCATAAAGCCCCTCATCGGCGGTTGGAGTATCGGCGTCGCCAAACAGTCGCTTCCGCTCAATATCGGAGCGAATACGAATAGCGCCGAGCTCGCCAGCCAAACGCTGTGCCAAAGTGCTCTTGCCAGTGCCGGACAAGCCAAAGGTGAGCAAACCAAAGCGTACCGGCACATTGGTGTAACGCTCGGCTAGATCTGCGTAGCTGCGGTAGCGCTGGAATATTTGTTCGCGCTCGGCTGCGCTGCTGTCGTCACTCAGGCCAAACAGGGCGACCTTCGCGCGCACCATCGCGCGGTGAGCTTTGTAATAATTAAGTACGGCAAGGCCTTCATAATCGCCGCTATTTTCCAGGTAGCCGCTGACAAAACGCTGGGCCAGGCCTGGTAGGCCACGATCTTCCAGGTCCATGGCCATGAAGGCCACATCACTCATTACATCGATCCAGCGGAACTCCTCATTGAACTCAATGCAGTCAAACAGAGTCACTTGTCCGTCGATCAGTGTGACGTTGTCGAGGTAGATGTCGCCGTGGCACTCGCGAACCAAGCCAGCCGCTTTGCGTTCTGCCATTTGGGGAATCAGGCGCTGATAGGTAGTATTCGCCCACTGTTCTAATTGATCGAGTTGGCTAAGGTCTTCTGCGCTGGTGAGAAAAGGACGGATTTGCTGAAAGTTTTGCGCGGTCGGAGCGTAAACCTGATCTGGGTTGCCATGAGGCATGTCGCTGGTGGCATGTGCGATCTGTGCATGAAAGCGCGACAGCGTATTGGCCAGTTCGTCGATATGCCGGTTCTCCAGCCGACCTTCGCGTTGCATATTGCCCAGCAGGTCCTGCTGGCGGAACTGGCGGGTTTTTACCAGGTACTCGATGATCGGGCCATCGCCTTGAAGAGTAGGTGACTCCAGACTGCCGCGTACGGCAATGACATCGAGATACATGCTGGGCGCCAGGCGGCGATTTAGACGGACTTCTTCAGCACAGAAATGCGCGCGCTGCTCCAGGCTGGAGTAGTCAAGAAAACCAAAATTGACTGGCTTCTTGATTTTGTATACATAGTCGCCGGTCAACAGTACCCAGGAAATATGGGTTTCCATCAGGGTGAACTCGCCCACCGGGTGGTCGTAGAGCGCGGGGTTTTGTAGGGCTTTTAATAAGGTTTGGCTCACGGAGTTTCCTTGCTGGGGCTGACAATGAGAACATTATGCGGGTTGGCTGGTCTCAGGCCAACCATGGCAACAGGTCGTTAGTGTGCTGACGGTCTCAACGGGTGTGAGGTAAAGCAGGGCGATATGGCTAAAAAACGCAAGGCGCGATCAAAAAAGAAAGCGAGTATGAAGCAGCGCCTGGGTGGTTGGGTGTTGAAGCTGGGCTTGGTTGGTCTGGTTTTGCTGGCGGCACTGGCTATGTATCTCGACGCCATAGTGCAGGAAAAATTTTCCGGCAAGCGTTGGTCTGTGCCAGCCAAGGTTTTTGCTCGCCCGTTGGAGTTGTATGCCGGTCAGCATCTTACGCACGATGATTTTCTGACCGAGCTCAAAGCGCTAGGTTATCGTCCAGTCAACTCGGTTAGCGGTCCGGGACAGATGGCCGTGAGTGGCAGCCAAATTGATGTTTATACCCGCGGTTTCCAGTTCTTTGAAGGCACGGAACCTGCGCAGCGCGTGAATGTGCGCTTCAATGGTGAGCAAGTTGCCAGTCTCAGCGGTTCTGCCAGCCTGGTGATGGCGCGGTTGGAGCCGATGATGATCGGCGGTATTTATCCTGCGCACAATGAAGACCGCATCCTGGTGCGCCTGGATCAGTCTCCGCCTTATCTAGTTGATTCACTGGTGGCGGTTGAGGATCGCGAGTTCTTCCAGCACTTCGGGGTCTCGCCCAAGGGCATTGCTCGAGCGATGTACGTCAATCTGACCTCTGGCAGTTTGCGTCAGGGCGGTAGTACTTTGACCCAGCAGTTGGTCAAAAACTTTTATCTTTCCAGCGACCGCAACATCATCCGCAAAGGTCTTGAAGCGATGATGGCGATGTTGCTGGAGTTGCATTACTCCAAAGAAGAAATTCTGGAAGCCTATCTGAACGAAGTTTTCCTCGGACAGGATGGTAGTCGCGCGATTCATGGTTTTGGTCTTGCCAGTCAGTATTACTTCGCGCAGCCGCTGCAGGAGCTGCAACTGCACCAGGTGGCTTTGTTGGTGGGTATGGTCAAGGGCGCGTCTTACTACAATCCGCGCCGTAACCCCGAGCGCGCAACGGCCCGTCGTAATCTGGTGATCGATTTGATGGCCGAGCAGGGCATGGTCAGCGATGAGCAGGCTGTGCAGGCCAAAAACAAGCCGCTGGACGTCTCGGCCGGCGGCAGCATGGCGGATACCAGTTACCCTGCCTTTATGGATCTGGTTAAACGTCAGCTGCGCGCCGATTACCGTGATGAAGATTTGACCAGCGAAGGTTTGCGTATTTTCACCAGTCTTGATCCGTTGTTACAGCACAAGGCTGAAGAGGCCGTTAAAACTACCTTGAAACGTCTTGGGCCGGCAGCGGAAGACGTGCCGCTGGAGTCTGCGATGGTGGTCTCAGGTGCGCAGACTGGCGAAGTATTGGCGGTGGTGGGCGGCAGTGATCCGCGCTTCTCCGGCTTCAACCGCGCGCTGGATGCGTCGCGGCCGATTGGCTCCTTGATCAAGCCCGCTATTTACCTGACCGCGCTTGAGCAAGCTGATCGCTATTCATTGGTTACGCCGATTGATGATGCGCCCATTGAGCTGGAGGCTGAGCCCGGTAAGACCTGGTCACCGCAGAACTATGGCCGGCAAAGCCACGGTCTGGTGCCGCTTTATCTGGCGCTGGCCAAATCCTATAATCAGGCTGCGGTGCGTCTGGGTATGGATGTTGGAGTCGACAAGGTGCTTAACACCGTGCGTCGCTTGGGTGTGGAGCACGATTGGCCAGCTTACCCATCAATGTTGTTGGGCTCGGGTGCGATGACGCCAATGCAGGTTAGCGATATGTATCAAACGCTAGCTAACGGCGGTTTCAACACGCCGTTGCGCTCGATTCGCAACGTACTGACAGCGCAAGGTGAGCCACTCAAGCGCTACCCGTTCGAGGTGCGTCAGCGTTTTGATTCGGCGAGCATCTTCCTAACCCAGGAAGCCATGTCGCACGTGATGACTGAGGGCACAGGTCGTTCAGCTTACAACCGGGTGCCGTCCAGCGTTCGCTTGGCCGGCAAGACGGGTACCACCAACGATCTGCGTGACAGCTGGTTCGCCGGTTTCTCTGATGATTTAGTAGCTGTTGCCTGGGTAGGCCGTGACGACAATGGTCGCACCCGCCTGACCGGCGCCACGGGCGCACTGCAGGTCTGGAGCACGTTTATGGGTGAAGCGCATCCACAAAGTCTTTCGGCCATGCCGCCTGGTGGCATCGTCAAGGCTTGGGCCGATCCGGCGACAGGTTTAGGTAGTGACCCATCTTGTGTTGGCAGCATTGAGATACCATTTAAACAGGGTTTTGAGCCGCTGCCGGGGCCAGGTTGCCGGCCGGTGATTGATACCGAAGCACTGCAAGATGGCGCCAGTAAGGTGCTGGATACCATTCGTGGCTGGCTGCGTTGAGCAGCACTGCGTACACTGCCGCGATCAAAGTTGGTACACGAGCGGTTGTAACGAGAGGATGAAGCAAATGGGTATCAGACAAATTGCGCCGCTGGCAGCCATATTGGCAGTGCTGGCGGGTTGTGCCGGTTCGGGTGGCGCAATTCCGGTGGTCGACAATGGACGTCCTGTGTCCAACGAAGATTTGCAGACCGGCGCCGGCAGGGTTACAACGGCTACGCCGGTCACCGATCAGCGCCGCGACAGTGGTGTTGTGGTGATGGTGCCGAATGCCGAAGGAGGTTCCAGTCAGGTTGAGTCTTACCCGCTTGACTCGCAGCCCGCTCTGCAAACCGGTTCTGGGGTTACTTCGATACCGAGCTCTGCGAATTCCAGCTCTAGCTCCAGTAATGGTAGTGGCGGGCTGCAGCAGGATGAGCAGCTTGACGGTCCGGTATTGGCGCTGCTCACCACCGCGCGGCAGCAAGAGGGTAACGGCGATTTGAACGGCGCTAACGCCAGCTTGGAGCGCGCTATGAGAATTGCTCCGCGCGAGCCGCAGGTTTTGTATCGTTTGGCGCAAGTTCGGCTGGGGCAGGGTGACGCTGCCCAAGCTGAGCAGCTCGCTCAACGCGGCTTAAGCTACGCTTCAGGCAGGCCCGAGCTGCAAGCGGGTTTATGGGAGCTAGTAGCGCAGGCGCGTGAGCAGCAGGGCGATGCTGCGGGTGCTGAGCAGGCCAGGCAGCGAGCTAAAGTCTCGTCTTGAGACCGGACCAATGGGCTGCACTGGCAGATGCGCTGCTGGCGCTGGAGTCCGAACTGCGTAGCTTAGGGTTATGGTCGGAGGTACGTCCAGAGCCAGAGCGTTTGAGCAGCACGACGCCTTTTTGCGTGGATACCCTGGATTTTGAGCAGTGGCTACAGTGGGTTTTCATTCCACGCATGGTCACGGTGATCAATCAGCGGGCCAGTTTGCCGGCTAAATGCGAGATTCAACCTGTGGCCGAGGTGGCCTTCGCTCCTTTCGGACGCCGCAAGCTGGCGTTGCTGCTGGTGATTGCAGAGGTAGACCGGCTGACATCCCTGCTAGCCCAATCCAAGCCTATCTCACAAGGCTAGTTGCAGTAGCTCGCCAGCTCTTCACGCGCGGTGGTAATCATGCTTTGCCGTTCGTCCTCACCTATGCGCTCCATCTCGCCATCTGCATTGGTCCTGCCAAGGCGCGGGTTGTTTTCTAGCGTAGTGAGGTCTTCGCGCAGTTTCGCGCACTGTGCGACGCGCATCGCTTTCTGTTCACTCTCGGCTTTTTGCGCTGCAGCGTTTTCATTGCCCGGATCAGGCTCAGTCGCTGTTGGGGTCTCGGCGGTGGGTGGTGGTGTGCTGCCCAGCGCGGGAGGCGGGGTCACGTTCATGCGCTCGTACTGATTGCTGGCCGGCGGTTGTTGGCTGAACTGAGTGACGCCATTTTCGTCTACCCACTTGTAGAGTTTTTCTGCCATCACGTGCGTGCAGATCAGGCCCAATGCAATAGCGATTACCGTTTTGCGCATGCTGTTTCCTTCCTTGTTGTGGTGCGGTTGTGGCGAGTTGCCCTGCCACTATAGCTAAAGCCACTGTTTCGGGTACATCCCGCTGTGCGTAATTGTGCAACTTGGCTTGACTTGTCGGCCTTGAGTGTAAACAATTCGTGGTTCTCATAAGCCAGCTGCTATTGGTGCTCACCCGCAACCGATGCGGCAGGCTTTGTTGCTCAATCCGGGAGGCGAAACCCGCCAACTCCTGGCCTGGCACCCGCACGCGCTACCTCGCGCTGGGGGAGGCAGCTCCAAATATCAGGAGTAAGTCTCCAAGCACGTAGTCAAGCTGATGCATGGCAACTACCGTTGTCACTGCGCTGCCGAGCAGTAAACAGGTACCCGGCTGCCCACCTATGGTGGACGGCATGCTAGAGGTGATTCAAAAGTGGAGCTTTTATCCGGCGCTGAGATGGTCGTCCGCTCATTGCGTGACGAGGGTGTTAAATATATTTACGGGTATCCGGGTGGTGCCCTGCTGCACATCTACGATGCGATTTTCCGTCAAGACGATGTTGAACATATTTTGGTGCGCCACGAACAGGCCGCCGCTCACATGGCCGATGGTTATGCGCGCGCTACCGGCAAGGCCGGTGTTGTTTTGGTTACCTCCGGTCCGGGCGCGACCAATACCATTACCGGTATTGCGACGGCTTATATGGACTCGATCCCTATGGTGATCATTTCCGGTCAGGTTGCCAGTAACGTGGTGGGTACCGATGCGTTCCAGGAAACCGACATGGTGGGTGTATCCCGTCCTATCGTGAAGCACAGCTTCATGATCAAGGACCCGCGTGATATTCCTGAGACCATTAAGAAGGCGTTCTATCTGGCGCAGACAGGTCGCCCTGGTCCAGTCGTGGTAGATATTCCCAAGGATATGGGTAATCCAGCCGACAAGTTCGAATACAGCTATCCGAAAAAAGTCAAGCTGCGCTCTTACAACCCAGCGACTCGTGGTCATTCTGGTCAGATTCGTAAAGCTGTCGAGATGATGTTGGCAGCCAAGCGCCCGATCATCTATTCCGGTGGCGGCGTGATTCTGGGGGGCGCGTCCAGTCAGCTCACTGAGCTGGTCAAGTCGTTCAATGTGCCGATCACCAGCACCTTGATGGGGCTGGGTGCCTATCCTGGCACTGATCGTCAGTTCCTCGGCATGCTGGGCATGCACGGTAGCTATACAGCTAACTTGGCTATGCATCACGCTGATGTGATATTGGCAATTGGCGCGCGTTTTGATGACCGGGTTATCAACGGTGATACGGCAGCCAAATTCTGCACGAATGCCAAGATTATTCACATCGACATTGATCCGGCCTCCATCTCCAAGACGGTAAAGGCGGATATTCCAATCGTTGGCCCGGTTGAAAGCGTGCTGAGCGAAATGATTGCGATCTTTAAAGAGATCAATCAGCAGCCGGATCAGGAAGGGCAGGCTGCGTGGTGGAAGCAGGTTGATGAATGGCGTGGTGATGGCAAGTTGTTCCCCTATGATGCGGGTGACGGTTCCATTATCAAGCCGCAGAACGTTATCGAAACCCTGTGGGAAGTGACCAAGGGTGATGCGTACGTGTCTTCGGACGTCGGGCAGCATCAGATGTTCGCTGCCCAATATTATCCGTTCGACAAGCCAAATCGTTGGATTAACTCTGGCGGTCTCGGCACCATGGGCTTCGGTTTTCCGGCAGCGATGGGCGTGAAAATGAACTTCCCTGAATCAGACGTTGCCTGCGTGACCGGTGAAGGCAGTATTCAGATGAACATTCAGGAGTTGTCGACCTGCTTGCAATACGACTTGCCAGTGAAAATCATCAATCTCAACAATGGTGCGTTGGGTATGGTGCGTCAGTGGCAAGATATGCAATACAGCAGCCGCTACTCACACTCTTACATGGACTCACTGCCTGATTTTGTTCGTTTGGCTGAGGCGTATGGTCACGTTGGTATGCGTATCACCGAGCTCAAGGATCTGAAGCCGAAGATGGAAGAAGCCTTCGCCATGAAAGATCGCTTGGTCTTCCTCGATATCGCCGTGGACACCAGTGAGCACGTTTACCCTATGCAGGTTCGGGGTGGCACCATGCGGGATATGTGGCTGAGCAAAACGGAGCGCACCTGATATGAGTATGAGACACATCATTTCCGTATTATTGGAAAACGAACCAGGCGCGTTGTCTCGTGTGGTTGGGCTGTTCTCACAGCGTAACTACAATATCGAGACCTTGACCGTGGCACCCACTGAAGACCCGACTCTGTCGCGCCTGACGTTGAGCACCGTAGGCAAAGACGAGGTAGTGGAGCAGATTACCAAGAACCTCAACAAGCTGATTGAGGTGGTGAAGCTGGTCAACCTGTCGGAAGGCCCCCACATCGAGCGCGAGCTGATGCTGGTGAAAATCAAGGCGACGGGCGCACAGCGTGCAGAAGTTAAGCGTACAACGGATATCTTCCGTGGGCAGATCGTTGACGTCTCGGCGAGCGTTTACACCGTGCAGCTGGCAGGCACAACCGATAAGCTGGAAAGCTTTATCGAGGCGGTTGGTCCGACGTCGGTGCTGGAAGTCGTGCGTACCGGTGTCTCTGGTATTGCACGTGGCGAAAAAGTTCTAAGTATTTAATTGATTTGTTGTGGTTTTGAAGAAAACGCGGCCTTGGGCCGCGTTTTTTTATGTCTGTAGTGGCGAGCACTGGTTATTTATACGCCTTGTTGCCACACTGTTCAGCTCGGTATTCTTGATAAGGTGATGTCATGACAGAGCAGCAAACCAATAAACCGGACTCCGATCAGGATGTACCTTCCTCGATGCTGCCTATTGATGAGCATGTAGAAGAGAGTCATGGTCCGGACGGCAAAAAAGTGCGGCACAAAGGTATATACCTGCTGCCCAATCTGTTCACAACGGCCGCGCTGTTTTCTGGCTTTTACGCCATCGTAAGCGCGATGGACGGTAACTTTGCCCATGCGGCAGTCGCTGTGTTTGTGGCGATGGTGCTTGATGGCCTGGATGGACGCGTGGCGCGCCTGACAAATACCCAGAGCGCTTTCGGTGCGGAATACGACAGCCTGTCGGATATGGTGGCGTTCGGTGTAGCGCCGGCCGTTGTAGTGTTTAGTTGGGCGCTGACCGATATGGGTAAAGTCGGTTGGTTATTCGCTTTTATCTATGTGGCCGGCGCAGCATTGCGATTGGCGCGCTTCAATACCCATATAGGTGATGATGACGGCAGGTACTTTACTGGCCTGCCTAGTCCTTCCGGTGCTGGCCTGGTAGCAGGCATGGTTTGGTCATTGTCTGACTTCGGCATAGATGGCAGTAGCATCTCGGTGTTGGTCGGCATTATGACTGCGCTGGGCGGCTTGTTGATGGTTAGTAACTTCCGCTACTACAGCTTTAAAGACTTGGACTTTAAGGGGCGTGTGCCTTTCTTCGTGATTCTCGTGGTTGTCTTAGTGTTCGCAGTGATTTCTTCAGACCCATCGCGGATCCTTTGGGCGATCTTTGTAGGCTATACCGTATCGGGTCCAGTGATGTCACTTTGGCGCTGGCGGAAGCGGAATAAGCAGCCTGTAGAGCAGGCTGAGCAGTAATTGTAATTATTCTGTCATTTGGGGCTTGACGCGGCGTGTGAGATCTCTATAATTCGCCCTCTCGCTGAGCAGGAAGCTCTAAGTAAAGCGCTTAAGAATCAATAAGTTAGCTTGAAAATAAGGGTTGACAGGATGGCGAGATGGCGTAGAATGCGCCGCTCTGGTTCGGGGCTGAAGTTAAGGCCTGAATCAGTCGATGAGAAGCTCTCATCAAGTTTGACGGAAGGTGTTGACAAGGGGTTTAGCTCCTGTAGAATGCGCCTCCCTGACACGCAACGGCAAAGCCGGAGCGAGTCACTCAAGCGGAGTTTGAAGCAGTTAAAAACTTCAAATAAAAGCTTGACGGAACAGAAGGTTAGCGTATAATTCGCGGCCTTGGTTAGGCGGAGACGCTGACCGAATCGCTCTTTAACAATTTGAATCAAGTAATTCGTGTGGGTGCTT
>Ga0207889_1000038_pt1 | contig 144344 bp, 121 predicted proteins | sample LinPmetageLP47_FD_184058 | JGI IMG/M metagenome (GOLD analysis project Ga0207889, IMG submission 184058) | Marine viral communities from the Pacific Ocean - LP-47 (SPAdes) | ecosystem: Environmental > Aquatic > Marine > Oceanic | place: Pacific Ocean | collected 2011-06-12 | reverse complement strand
TTGGGCTGGTAAGTAAACTGACCAGAGTGACAGAAATTGGCAGTGGTTCGTGGTTATCTGAACGACCGGTATACGATCAGATAGCTAGTCTACAACGGAGGCTCCTCTAACGTCTGCTATTCGCTCATAGCTGCCATTAGAACCTCAATGCCTCAACGACCGCTTTACGTACATTTGAGCCGCACAGTATGTGTTTTTTTGTTAAACAACACATACTAATTATGAACATAAAAAAACCTGCATAAAGCAGGTTTTTTCTCTTTAAGCTAATGACTAAAGCGTGCTTATTGATTTGCACCAGCAACCGCTTCTTTAGCCAATTGCGTAATACGTGCCCAATCACCCGCTTCAATGGCATCATCTGGTGCTAACCAAGAACCACCCACACACTTCACGTTGTTTAGTGCAAGATAGTCATTGTAATTGTTAGGGCCAATGCCACCCGTTGGGCAGAATGTTACATCAGGGAATGGGCCACTAATTGACTTAATTGCTTTAACACCACCTGAAGCTTCCGCTGGGAAGAATTTCATATGGGTGTAACCTGCATCTTTCCCTTTCATTAGGTCGGAGGTAGACGAGATACCAGGAATAAGTGGAATTTCTGCGTCCATACCGGCTTTAAGCAAATCTGCGGTCATACCAGGGCTGATGGCAAATTTTGCGCCCGCTTCCACAACCGCCTTAAGTTGTTGTGCGTTCGTTACCGTACCTGCGCCAATAAGCGAATCGGGAACTTCTTCAGCAATACGTTTAATAACGTCAATAGCTGCAGGGGTGCGCAGAGTCACTTCTAATACTTTAATTCCACCTTCCATGAGCGCTTTAGCCAGAGGCACAGCCTTTTCCACATCATTGATCACCAATACTGGGACCACTGGACCGGCCGCAAAAATTTCCTCTGGTGAGTATTTCCATTTCGTTGTCATAATTTAGCTCGCTGTATTTTGATTTAGATAAGCAGCTGCCCCAAGAAGGCCATGGTCAGGTTCTGCTATCAAATAGGTGGGAATGTCTTTTACGTAGTGCTTCATTTGGCCTTTAGCTTCGAAACGGGCTCTGAAGTCACTATTTTTTATAAACTCAGGAAAACGATTAGCGATACCCCTTTTGCGCGCGCTTCTTCACGCATTGCTTCTACTTCTTCAGGCGTACAATAACAACGATAAGCATTACCCGACTCAATTAATTGAGCAATAACTTCTTTATAACGGTCAAAACGTTTAGTTTGAAAAAACGGCCCTTGTGTCCACTCTAAATTTAACCAATTCATGCCATCCATAATCGCGTCAACAGACTCTTGCGTTGAACGCTCTAAATCTGTGTCTTCTATTCGTAGAATAAATTCACCATTATTTTTCTTTGCATATAACCAGCTATAAAGCGCTGTACGAGCACCGCCTACATGTAGATACCCTGTTGGGCTTGGCGCAAATCGCGTTGTTAGACTCATAAAGTAATCACCGTACACTATTAAATTAGCGTTTTATTTCGCTAATATTTTAGTTGAGTAAAAAATTGGCGCTATTCTATCAGGCAACGTTTGATAAAACACTATTTACCCCTGAAGATTCCGCTAAAAAGTTCACTAAATAAACAGGGTGTTGAAAATTAGAGCAATCAATTAAAATATGCTGAAAAAACATGAAAAAAAGCACTTGTTTTTGTTGACAGTTTTAATCATCCACCTATAATACGCCACCACAGAGACGGACGATTAGCTCAGTTGGGAGAGCACCGCCCTTACAAGGCGGGGGTCACTGGTTAAAGCCCAGTATCGTCCACCACTTTGTTTTAAGTGTTAGGTAGACAAAAGACTTGCGTAGCTAAAGAAAATAAGGGAAAACACCTTCTGCTCTTTACAAGCCCGCACCAAGTCACTGGATAAAGCCCAGTATCGTCCACCACTTCTGCTTTTAGCAAAATGTCTCTGAAAATGATTGGACGATTAGCTCAGTTGGGAGAGCACCGCCCTTACAAGGCGGGGGTCACTGGTTCAAGCCCAGTATCGTCCACCAATCATTTACCCTTAGATTCATATCACTATCTGATATATATGGACGATTAGCTCAGTTGGGAGAGCACCGCCCTTACAAGGCGGGGGTCACTGGTTCAAGCCCAGTATTGTCCACCACTTACTTTTATTTTTATCTATTTTATCCATAGTTATTTGCTGTACGCAGTTAAAAGCGGTGCGAGCACCTTCTACTCTTTACAACCCGCACCAAGTCACTTGTTCAAGCTCAGTATCGTCCACCACTTTATTGTTTTCGCGTAATATTTAATAAAAACTAAAGACAAACTGTTCAATTCAGCTAACTGTCATTCCCGAATGTTTTTATCGGGAATCTCCCGAAAAGTACGTTAAAAGCATCATTACGTTCAGGAGATACGGCAACAAGTGCGGTATGACAATACCTATATTTTCTTGAATACGACAAGCTGAACTAGAGTAAACTCTTATTAGAAGGTAAAAAGCTATTGCTCGAAAGTTATAGCTTATTCTTATGTACTAATTAAAAACTATTTATACCTTTAGCGATTTGAATACCTAATAAACTGAATCAACTGCTGTACTTGCTGATTATTAGGTACTAATTGATTAAGCTGATAAGCGTAATGTAACGCTTCATCAAACGATTTAAGCGAAATTAAAACACTCACTAACCCGTAAAGATAATCTGGATTGTTAGGCACTATTTGATGTGCTAAACCATAATCAGCTTTAGCTGCTTGAAGTTGCTGGTTTTCTTGTAATAAAACGGCCCTAGTATATAAATATCTAGGATTTCTAGCCTCATTAGCTACCGCTTTATCAAACAATGGTAAAGCTGCTTGTTTATTCTTTTGGCGCACTTTAGAAAGCGCTAACTGAAAATATAAATCTGCGGCTTTATTATTAACTTCTAGCCCTTGTTTTAGTATTTTTTCTACTTTGAATTCATCGCCTTGTTGTCGATAAACTTCAGCTAAATAAACATAAGCAGGCATAAAAATATCTTCTACTTTTATCGCAGTTAATAAAGCTTCTTCAGCTTGTTTAAAGTCTCTTTTCAAAGCATACACTTGTCCAATATTTACGTGGGCGGTCGCTCTATCAGCTTGATACAATTGTCCTTCAATGTATTCTGCAACCGCTTTTTCTAACTGTTGCCGTTTTTCTCCAACAAATGTCGGATCAGCCAGGTTTTCCACCAACTGGCGCCCTGCCGCCATTCTGACAGGCTTTTCTTGATGTGTAAGTAAAGGGATAAGCTTTAGTGAGCGATTGATTAAACTTAATTGCCCTGATGCTCTAATCGCAGCGAGTACCAACATAATATCGCTACTATTAAGCTGCTTACTAATAAAGCCAATAAGTTCTCTATTATTTCTAGCACCAAATATACGTGAAACAGCCGAAGCCCTAATAAGTTCAGGGTTTGTCGGGACATTGGCAATAGCCATTAATGCAGGTATAGCGGTAAAGTCGCCGCTATCAGCTAAAGCAAAGGCATGAGCGTAGCCTTTTTCTTTCTGATATGTTGAATTAGGAAACCACTTTGTTAACTGTTTGGCATGTTGGTCATTGGCTATATCACTATGACAAGACTGGCAAGCATTTGGCACACCAAGCGTGACACTTAAATCAGGACGCGGAACTTTAAACGAATGGTCACGACGATCATCAACTTCCATATAAGTGGTTTCAGGCATATGGCAATTAACACATTGTGAACCAGCTGAATTAGCAAGGTGTTGGTGATGTGATCTAATATCGTACTGCTCTGCACTATGACATTGGGTACAGGTGGCGTTACCTTCATGTTTAAGCTTTAAAGTATGCGGATCATGGCAATTAGTACAAGTAACACCATTTTGATACATTTTACTTTGCTTGAACGAACCATATACATATACTTCATCAAAAATTTGCCCGTCAGGGTAATATAAAGGCGTATTTACTAATGACGATTGATATTGCTGATGATATGGCACTGATTCAGTGTGATCTGACAGTTGTGATCTTCGGCTATGACACTGAGCACATACTTCCACTTGCTGTGTTTTTTTCACTCGCGTTGTTGGAAATAGCTTACCTAAGTCATTAGTAGCAAATGCGGGTACTTTTGTTGAAATATCTTGGCTAAAGCCAAATTTATTTTTATTACTGTCAGGATTTTTTATTTTACTATCAGGATTTTTTACCCACGTTAAATGTTGCTCACTTCCCTGATGACAAGCGGAACAACTAACATTAATGATGTCATAACTCGACTGATATGAAAGTGTTTCTAAATCAAAGCCTTTCTTAAAGTTTGTACTGTGGCAATCGGCGCAGTTTTGATTCCAGTTTTGCCCCATTTGCGTCCAATGAAATTCATCTTCAGCATTAAGTTCAGGATAAAGGTTAAACCACCTTTGTCCACCTTCAGCTTTTGAGCGACTGTCCCAAGCGTAAGGAATAAATTGATACTTTCCTGCTCCATCACTAAACATATATTGTTGTAGCGGGTAATAACCAAAAGTATAAAGTAACTCTTTAGTTACTGGGCTTCCATCTACTCCAGGCATAGTTATTAAATACTTGTCGTCTTGAATCAGTAGCTTTATTTCTTCATCGTTTAGCTTAACCTTGCCTAAAGTAAAATCTCCCAAATTAGAGTCCGATGATACTTCAGCCATAGAGTGAAAATGGTGTGAGCTTTTCCAAGCTAGTGTTTGAGTTTGATGACAAGAAGCACAGCTTAAGTCTTTGTTAGCTTCACTTTTAAAACTAACAAATAATGAAAAGACAAAGAAACACCAAATTAAAACCATTGATGTTTTAAACCGAATTAGCAAAGTTATCCCTTAAAATTAATAAATTAAAACAAAACTTAAAGAAGCTTTTTAGCTATTACGCAAGATAAAATAAATTTATTGCCCAGTGCTCTTAAACACCCGATACACAAATAATGTGATTAACTACATGGTTGTAATGCTAACCATATACAAAGCAAAGCTTATCAATCTATAAATTATTAATTCTACACAACTTAGCCTAAGCTTGTTGGAATAACTTTACACCTTGCTCATTAAGAGTCACTTTTAAGCGACCCGCTTTAACCAATATTTGCAAACTAGCTAATGCTTCACCAAATGCAAATAAGTCATTACCTGAGTCAACTTCACAGTTAAATAACACTTGATAAGTTTCATTAACTTGTTTGGGTTCTTTACAATGCAGATAAAGCTGTTCAAGCTTTTCTTTATGCCCATAAACTATTTTATTTAATCGGCTAACACCACCATAAAAAGCTAAACCATGTGCTGGCAAAATCAAGGTTTCATCTGTAATCACTGTTGATATGTGCTGTGCTGAATCAAAATATAATTGCATAGGGTTAGCATCAGGCGCATCAGGCCAAATACTGATATTTGGCGTGATACTCGGTAATATTTGATCACCAGCAATAAGAATATCTAATTCCTGACAATAAAAACATGCATGCTCCGACGCATGGCCATAGCCCATCACTATTCGCCATTGATGATTACCTAAAGTAACTATTTGCTCATCTTGTAATACCTGACAAGGTGAGTCTACAGGGTAAATAATACTGCGAAAGGTATCAATATTCCTAAAATAAGCCTTTACTTGTTTTTGTCCTTCACCGTATCCAGTATAAAACTCATTGAGCTGATCTCTTGGTACACTTGGCTCACAAGAAAATAACATTTGATAATATTTGTAATCAGGCATTGAAATACTAAAACTAGGCTTGTGCTCTAGCTCTTCAAGTAGCCAACCCACTAAGCCAATATGATCAGGGTGACCATGAGTACAAATAATGCGAGTGATTGGTTTACCTTTTAACTGGTTATTTATTACCGCAAGCCACTGCTCTTTGGCTTTTGATGTATTCGGGCCAGTATCAATTACCACCCAACCATCAGCTTCTTCTATTAGCCAAATATTTATATGATCAAGTGCAAATGGCATACTAATGCGCAGCCAATATAAGTTATTACCTACATGCAACAGGTGTTGAGGTTCGGGGGCTTTTTCTTTGAAATTCTTTAACATTTTATACTTTCCAAAAATAGACGAGCGAAAAAAAGGCGATAGTAAGGTAACAATGTCACCTTACTTTCGCCTTAACTTGCGAGCAATTATTCGAGTTTAATTTAGAAGTTAAAACCTACTTCGAAGTTAATACGACGTTTACTTTGATGAACACCATTAGCATATGCACCTGCAATTAATGGGATCTTAGTTAGGTAAACTTCATAGTCTTCATCTAACAAGTTGTTTACAGTAAATGCAGCATGCCAATTGCTGTCTGCTGGTGTTAGTGTGACGCGATAGTCAACTAAAGCGTAGCCATCCTGAGTAAGGTTTACTTCATTATCTGAATCGACCGTATGTTTAGACTTATAGCTAACACTTAACATATTAACTAATTCATAATCACCAAACACTTCTGCAATATGCTCCACAGCTACAACCGCAGTAAACTCAGGCACCCAAGCAAGGCTATCACCAGACCAGTCACACTTGCCATCTGCGCCCTGCTCACCTCTATAAACTTCAGTTAAGCTACACGCTGCACCTTGGAATTCATCGTAGTAAAAATCTAAGTATTCCGCATTTGCAGTAATTTTTAGATCATCTGTTGCTTGCCAGATAAACTCTACATCAACACCTTTTTGAATTGATTTACCTGCATTACCTACGTTAAATCCAATAGAACCATTGAAAATCGACGTTTGTAGGTTGTCGTAAACACCATAAAAGGCTGCAACATTCAAGCGAACTGTTTCCCAGTCTGACTTAAAGCCCACTTCCCACGCTGATACACTTTCATCTTCAAATTCAGTATCTTCTGGCGTACCCGCTGAAGGTCCAGGTGATGTGCCAAGAGGGCTCGCTGTAACTGGGCCTTCATAAAGCGTATCAAAACCACCCGCTTTAGCACCATCGGCGTAATTTACATAACCCATAAAGTCATCAGAGAAATGATAACTAGCACTTGCTTGTAACATTAAGTGATCTTCTTCGCGTACCATATCTTGAAATTCATGCGGAGCACCCACAGACTTTAAAACCCCCCAATAACTAAACAATGCAGGCGTTAAACCAGCAAATGGGTGACCTTCAGGGTATGGCGCTTCATCGTACGTAGAACCATCAATATCAAGTAATCTTAAACCTTGTGTTGCAGTTTTAGTAATATCGGTATAACGAACACCAAGCGTTAAACTCAATTTATCTGTTGGATTGTAGTCAAATTGCGTAAATATCGCTTGCTGTTCAGTATTCTGCCTTAAATAGTTTGAACGAGAAAATGAACCAAACTCTAATGGGCTACCAATTAATGTGCTTACATAAGGCATATAAAAGTCAACATCAAAACCTGTATTAAAATCTGCATCTTGATAATAAAGGCCTGCCATAATGTTTAATTGGTCGTTTATTTCAGTATCTAAACGCAATTCTTGAGAAAACTGACTGTAATCTTCAGGTGTATTTGATGACATAAAGTTTGCCGGTGTCATATCAACATCAAGCGTATGATAGTAATCATAGTTACTATCGGCAGTAATTGACGTTAGTGTCATATCATCATTGATACTCCACACAACTTCCAACATGGTTTCATCACTGTCGTTATAGTTACCTGACGGGCCATTGTTAAAAATACTATCGTCATTACCCGTATTTAAATCACCTGTGCCAATACCAAACGGAGCTAATGGCGAATTAGGGTTTGGTGTAAAATCAGGGTTTACATGCGCATAAATAGCTAACGATTCACCATGTTTTTCAAAATCTGCTTGTTCATGACGAAGGTAAATACTCCATTCATCACTCGGCTCCCATACCGCACTGACACGAAATGCAGAGTCTTCATAAGAATTTTCTACTTCACCTGTATAACGGTTATATGCAGCGCCACCACTTTGGTCACGCCATTTACCCGCAACGCGAACAGCAAATTCGTCTGTTACTGGTATATTTACACCGCCTAAAATTTGTGACTCTTCATATTCTGTTTCATATTTAACGGTAAAGTTACCATTTAGTTCATCACCAATTTCAGGTCGTTTAGTAGCCATGCTTAACGCACCACCAACTGAGCTGTTACCGTAAAGTGACACTTGTGGGCCCTTTAATACCTCCACACGCTCCATATCGAAGAAACCTGAACGCAGTTGATTCATACGACCACGGTATACACCGTCTACATATGTTCCTACAGACTGTTCAAATGACTGGTTATCACCTGATGAAACACCACGAAGTGATAAACGTGAATGGTTAGCTAGTTGTGGCTGTTCAAGACCTGGAACAAACTTAGTAAGGTCGTTAACACTGTGTACGCCCATGCCTTCCATATGTTCGCCTGTTACCGCGTTAACACTTGAAGGTACTGTTTGAACTGACTCTACTCTTTTACGAGCTGTTACTTGGATGACTTCTAAGCCAGATTTCTCTTTGGCTTTTTCAGCCTGCTCACCAGCAGCTTCTTCTGCGTACAAGCTGCCTGAAAATAAGAATGAAACCCCGATAGCCGCCGCTAAGCGACTTTTTACAAAAACATTGTTGGTTCTCATAACTTTCCCCGATTGTTAATTTCACTTAAATTTATTGTTATCTTTTATCAATAGTAGAGTCCTTTATGCGAAATTCAGGTCATATTCTGCTATTTAATTGTCTTAAATATAGCTAACGTTTTAAAATTTGATAGAAAAGTAACTAAGTTTTGTAGGCTCATATCCAAAACGACATTCAAGCTAGACCGTTATACATTTGGGGCTTTGATAAGTTTCTTTAGAATCGTTCAATGCTTTATCAAGTAGGTAAAAAGACGTCAAATTAAGCAAAAATAAATTTATAATAAACCAAGTTCTCGTGCTTTTGAGGTAGCTTGATTTCTTCTTTTAACCCCTAATTTTGAAAATAAATTGCTTAAATGCCACTTAACTGTACTTTCTGACAAGCTTAGTAACGCACTAATTTTGCTATTAGTATGGCCTTTATTAATGAGGTGCAATAACTCTTCTTCTCGCTTGGTAAGTGGTTCAATTAGCCTATTATTTACTTCTTCGTATTGCGCCGCGTTAGCTTCAATACCAAAAGCGGCTAATAAAGATGCTATATAAAGTGCTAGTTTAGAGTTATAGTCATCTAAGGTTTGGTATAACTCTTTTAATAGCTCGCTAATCACTTCGCCTTCATCAACAAACGTCCGAACAAACCCTTCATTTTGGCCTTGAGCTACTAATTTAGTTAGCAGCCTTAATGCTTGTCTATGTTCATTGCTCTGCTTTAACGCAACTACTTTTAAAACTTCTAATTTTAATATGCGATAATGGCGATTAGGTTGCGACTGCTCGATTGCATCAGCTATTTGCTTTAACGCTTTCTTGTATTGCTGGTTTGCTAACAAAAGTCGAATGCTGGTAATAGTATCAGCCTCATTGTCTGCAGCGATTGAGCACTGCGCTTTTTTAACCACTAAATTTTCGCTACTAATACGTTCAGCAATGTCGTTTGCTAATATGACCTCACCATTATTAAGGTGGATCCTCACCAGCTCCCACCGCGCAATAGCCGAAAGTCGAGGTAAATGATCGGAATAACCTATCTGTTCAAGTGTCTCAATTACTTTAATAGCATCATTAGTATTATTTTTTGCCAAATGAATTCGCGCCAAGCATAAATAACTTACTGCTAACCATTCTGGTAACGCAAACTGCCTAATTAACGAGAGGTTTCTTGTAAGAATAGTTTCGCAGTCATCTAACTTATTCGTTTCATATAGTAAACTTGTATACGCTGGAAGTACGCCATAAGCATTTGCTGACTCAATAAAGTCTTGCTGATAAAAATCTCTAAGCCCTTGCTCAGCTACTGCGAGTGCTCTTTTAAGTTTTCCTTGCAATAATAGAGCAAAAGCTTGAACGGCATGAGCATAAGTTACGGTAAAAAAAACATTATCTGATGATTTGTTTTTACCCATAAATTGCGTTAACGCCAACGCATTCATACCATCAATTCTTGCATCTTCAAATTTTGCTTGGCTTAAATGGATGTACGCTTGAATATTATAAAAACCAATTCTAACCAATGAATGGTTACTAGGTTGATTATCAGCCAACAATGCTTGTACTACGTTTAGCGTCTCATCATTATTGTCAGACATTATGCTAAACGATATTTTTAAAGACGTAAAAATACGCTGCTGCTCTTTAGTTAACTTATTAGCCTTTTGCCACTCACTAATTTGAGAAATATCCTTCTCAACCAATAATGTGCGTTTATAAAATAAATCAGCCCATGTTTTTGCTAAATACAAATTAATATGTTGATTTAATAACTCAGAAGAAATGCTATTTGTCCAATCAGCTAATGTATTAAACTGCGCTTTTCTTAACATAGGTAGAGCAAAGTCATCCATCATTTGAGCGGCAAGTTCATTGGCATTACCAGCTATAGCATGCTCTATTGCTAATCTTGGCCTGTTATTTTCTTTAAACCACTTTGCCGCTTTAACGTGCAATGGCTCTACCTGTTCTGCATAATCTCGTTTTAATAGTTTAATTAAAAAGCTTGCAAACAATTGGTGATAACTTAACCAAGATTGTTGTTGATTGGTTGACTCAATCAATATCGACTCTTCAAGATCTTCATTTAGCATTGTCGCTGCTCTTCCAGCGGAAAAAGTGTCAGCTAATAAATGCTGGCAAAGTGGCAAATTAAACTCTGACAGAATTGATGTCTTTACTAAAAACTCTTGTTGTTCAGCAGATTTGTGGTTAAAAATGTTTTCAATTAAATAATCATCAAACAGCTCACTGGTAACTTTTCCGTCTACCGTCAGTTGACTAAGTTGCTCTGGTTGTTTGATCAAAAAAGTAGACAGCTTTAATGCTGCAGGCCAGCCATCGGTTAATTCATATAATTTGCATATTTGTTCTTCATTTAGTTGAATATCACCAAAACGAGAAAAATATACTTTAGTTTGCTCAAAGCTAAATTTTAGCTCCGATGTTGAAACCTCTATTAAGTTATCTGCTATTTTCAATTTTGACAAAGCAAGCTTTGGCGCAGTGCGAGAAGCAATAATAATTTGCTGATGACTTTTTAAATGATTAAGGGCGTCACTTAAAATACTTAACGTTGACGGTTCTGTTATTACGTCAAAATTATCAAGAAAAAGATAAAAAGGCTGTTCATTATCAGCAATAGCCGACAACAATACATTTAAGTCGTCAGTATTATGTGGGTTTTCTTTTGTAGCTACTTTACTCGAGCCCGATACTGATGCATTACTAGCTTCACTAACCACTTGCAATAAACGTGATATATCATTGTCAGCTTTTTCTAAATTAATCCAAATTGTGCGGGCTTTTTTTGCTTGTAACCAAGCAAGGTATTGTAAAAGTAAGGTTGTTTTACCATAACCAGCAAGCCCTTGCACTATCGCTACATTACGTAACGGTTTTGCAGTTAAATGCTGAACTAATTCTGTCTGCTCTATTAAATGTTTGGTAATTACTTTAGGAGTAAATTTAGCTGCAGAAATTTGCACAAAGCGCCCTATTATTCATAATTAGTAATGTAGATGCGTCAAAGTAATACGCATATGCTAGCCCTACATTATTGATATTATTATACATTGTAGTTCTTTTTTTAATGAACAGAAACATAGTATAAAGTAATTTTCTAACGAGTATTTTATGTTTACTAGATATAGCCCGCACAGACCATTTTTTTGCTTGTTAAGACCAGCATGCCCTAATCAAAACATCTATAGTTAAAAACTAGGATAGTTTTAATCGGCTATTAATACGCTTTTTAGCTTGATAGAAATATTATAAATGTAGTTTAAATAAAATTCATAAAAACAAGCATATTCAAATTGAATAAACTTTTGCTCTATTAACGGACAATTATTTTGAAAATTATTACACCCGATTTCAGATAATAAGTGCGACATTCATGGAAAGGTGTAGAAGAGGAGGCCAACTGCTAAAAGTGGTACGCTCTTCTCGTCAAAGAAACAAGCAGTACTACCATGAATTATCAGCAGTTGACCGAGGGCAGAAGATATCAGATTTCGGCTCTTTTGGAACGGGGAATTTCGGTTTCTGAAATAGCTAAAACTGTTCAGTGCCATCGCTCTACGGTATACCGGGAGCTTAAACGCGGCCGCAAGGGCAGACATTATTGTCCTAACGAAGCCCAGATGTTATCAATCAAAAAACGCACATCAGCGCGTAAATACCGTATACCACAGGAGCGTGTTGATTTTATCCGCTTGCTTTTAGAAGCGGATTGGAGCCCAGAGCAAATTTCCAGTGTATTAACGAAAGTCGGTGCCGCTGTCAGCCATGAGTGGATCTACCGATTTGTTGCACAGGATAAACGCTTGGGTGGCAAGCTATATCGCCATTTGAGACAAGGACACAAGCGGTATCGTCGCGGTAAAAAAGAAAAAGCGCCCGCTATCAAGAATGCCGTTTCTATCGATGTTCGGCCAAGCATCGTTGACAGTAAGGAGCGATTTGGTGATTGGGAAATCGACACTGTCTTAGGCAAACACGGCACTGGGGCTATGGTGACTATTTTGGAGCGTAAAACACGATTTTACGTGGTAAAAAAAGTGCCATCTAAGTCAGCAGATGATGTCACCAAAGCAACCATAGAGCTACTCATGCCTTATAAGGAGCATGTGCATACCATCACGGCAGATAACGGGAGAGAGTTTGCAGGTCATGAAACCATCGCAAAGGAGTTGGAAGCTGATGTGTATTTTGCCCACCCTTATAGCTCTTGGGAGCGTGGAGCCAATGAGAATGCTAACGGCCTTTTAAGGCAATATGTGAAAAAAGGAACCGATCTAACAACAGTAACGGATAGCGATATTGAATTCGCTCTATCGCGAATAAATTATCGACCAAGAAAGTGTTTAGGCTTCAAGCAGCCAGCGATTGTATTTAAAGAAATGGCATTGGCTGCTTGATATTGACGAGTGTCGCACTTCGCAGTTGAATTCGGGCATCATTAAAAATACTTGCTAGCAGTGCTTTGTTACTCTGTTTAACGACTCCTGTACATGCAACAGAAGATCCTTCACGCCCTAATGTATTAGCGATATGGGGAGATGATATAGGCATGGATAACTTAAGCGCCTATACCATGGGACAAGCAGGTCACTGGACACCAAATATTGACCGTATTGCTAAAGAAGGCGCAATATTTACTGATTACTACGCAGAAAACTCTTGTACTGCTGGTCGCTCTGCATTTATTCATGGCCAACATCCAATGCGTACAGGCTTAACCAAAGTTGGCTTACCTGGTGCTAAAGAAGGCGCTCGTGAAGATGATGTTACATTAGCAGGTTTATTAAAGCCTCTAGGTTACATGACCGCCCAGTTTGGTAAAAATCATTTTGGCGATCAAGACAGTCATTTACCTACAAACCATGGTTTTGACGAATTTTATGGCAACCTGTATCACTTAAATGCCGAAGAAGAGCCTGAACATGAAGACTATAACCGATTCATGACTGCGGAAATGAAGAAGCGTTTTAGCCCTCGCGGCGTTATTCATTCATTTGCTGATGGACGTATTGAAGACTCAGGTCCATTAACCAAAAAGCGTATGGAAACAGCCGACGAAGAGTTTTTAGCAGCCACCATAAAGTTTATGGAAAAAGCGCACAAAGCTAAAAAGCCATTTTTTGCATGGTTTAATGCAACTCGAATGCATATTTGGACACATTTAAAAGATGATGTTAAAGGTATCTCTAAACGTGGCGGCCTATATGGCGACGGCTTGGTAGAGCATGATCGTCACGTAGGACAATTACTCGATAAGCTCGATGAGCTAGGCATCAGTGGCAATACAATCGTTATTTACACAACGGATAATGGCGCAGAAAAGTTTTCTTGGCCTGATGGGGGCACAGTGCGCTTCCGTGGCGAAAAAAATACCACTTGGGAAGGTGGCTTTAGAGCACCTGCCATGGTTCGTTGGCCAAATAAAATAAAATCAGGTCAGATAGTTAACGAACTAACCGCTCATAATGACTGGTTACCAACGGTTATGGCTGCGGTAGGTAATACAAATATTAAAGAACAGTTAAAGAAAGGGGCAATATTTAACGGTCGTCAATATAAAATTCATTTAGACGGTTACAACATATTGCCACAACTAATTGAAGGTAAAAATACTACTGCTGACGATAATACAAACTGGCCTCGTAAAAACTTTATTTATGCAACCGATGGCGGCAAAGTTGCTGCAATTAGAATGGGCGACTGGAAATTATTATTCTTAGAGCAAAAATGTAAGGGTTGGGAAGTATGGGCTTGTCCTTTAGTGGCACGCCGTCTACCTTTAATTTTAAATTTACGCCAAGATCCATATGAAGAAGCACCAATAAATGCGGGAGGCTATGATAGATGGTCGGTAGATCACTTATTTACTGTTGCTCCTGCGGCAACAGAAGTAATAAAATTCTTACAAACATTTAAAGAATTCCCGCCATCACAAGCACCAGCCGACTTTACCTTTTCAACGGTTGTTGAAAAAATGAAAATTTGGGAAAACGTGACATATAAATAAAAATCACAAAAAAAAAAGCAAGAGTTAATACAGCTCTTGCTTTTTCGTTCTACACTAAAATAAAAGCTTAGTTATGTAATTCATTAAAAACCATGTATTTATACACACTTTTGGCATTACAAATAAACTAATAACACCATTACCAATAAAGAATAAATATGGCCGAAAACATATTAGCTCAAATTAAAGCGCTTCAGTCAGAAGTAAACCAGTCAATTTTAGGGCAAGAAAAGCTCGTTAATGCCTTAATAATTGCATTGCTGACCAACGGCAACGTACTGCTTGAAGGATTACCTGGTACCGCTAAAACCCGCTCTATTCGCACCTTGGCTAAAGTGCTTGAAGCTAAGTTGGGGCGTATTCAATTTACGCCCGACTTGTTACCATCAGACGTTACAGGCACAGAAATGTTCCAAGATATCGATGGTAAAACTGATCTCTCCTTTAAAGAAGGGCCTATATTCAATCAATTAGTTCTAGCCGACGAAATCAATAGAGCTCCTGCAAAAGTACAAGCGGCATTGCTTGAAGCAATGGAAGAAAGACAAGTTACTGTGATGGGGAAAAGCTATCAATTACCTGATCTATTTATGGTATTGGCCACACAGAATCCAATAGAGCAAGAAGGTACCTACCCTCTTCCTGAAGCACAAATCGATCGTTTCGCGCTAAAAATTCAAATCGACTACCCTGATGATGAACAAGAATTATCAATAATTCGTTTAGTGCGCTCAGAAGAAGGTAACAAACAACAAGCGCCTATCAAAATACAACAAAGTGTTGTTTTTGATGCTCGTCAACAAGTATTAAACATACACATGAGTGAAGCGGTAGAAAAGTACATTGTCGCAATAGTGATGGCGACTCGTAAACCAGAACGCTACCCAAATAGCAATTTAAAAAACTGGATAGCAGTTGGCGCTAGTCCTCGCGCTAGTATCATTTTAGACAGGTGTTCACGAGCACAAGCATTCTTAAATGAAAAAGACTATGTAGATCCCGATGATGTTAGACAAGTAGTTTGTGACGTCCTCAGACATCGAATAAACCTAAGTTATGAAGCGCAAGCTGACGGAATAACTTCTGACGATGTTATTAACGAAATAATTAAGCAAGTCGCTGTCGTATAAACCAAGCCAATGAAAACAGTTAAAGCAATTGATGAACGCATACAAATAACGCTAAAACAACTTATGCGTTTAAAACACGACGCTCATGGCTTTAGCTTTTTATCTAATCAACCATTAAAAAGTAAATTAATGGGTCGTAAACGCTCTACCATTAGGGGAAGAGGTTTGGACTTCTCCGAGTTAAGAGATTATCGCCCAGGAGACGATATAAGAAATGTTGACTGGCGTGTCACTAATCGTATGGGCAAGCCCTATGTGCGCCTTTATTGTGAAGAAAAAGACCGACCTGTCATGATCATTGTCGATCAACGTTCAAATATGCACTTTGGCAGCCAATGGAAAATGAAGTCAGTTTTAGCAGCTGAACTTAGTGCGTTAATTGCATGGAAGGCATTAGATGAAGGTGATCGTGTTGGCTTTATTATATTGTCAGATCAACGTTACATTGAATGTGAACCAACTAGAAGTCATACAAAGTTTCAACAGTATTTAGCATTAATAGTTAAGTTTAATCAAATAATAAACAGTAACAGTGCCCAAACCAACAAGCCCATTTCAATGGCTGGCTTACTCAAAAAAGCTGAAAAGTTTATTACTCACGATTACTTGCTAATAGTTATTTCAGATTTTATTGACCCGCAGGCATCAATAATACCGAGCCTTGCAAAACTAACTCAGCACAACGACATTATCGCCTGTTACGTTTATGACCAACTAGAGCATGATATTCGCCCGCTAGAAAACCTAGTGTTAGGAGATGGCGAATACCAATTACAACTGTCAGCTAATAAAAAAGGTCTAACAGAAAAGTTTAATCACTATACCGAACAGAAGTTGTCTAACATGCAAACAACGTTTGCTAAACACAATATTCCATTATTGTCTTTTTCAACAGAATTTAACGTTGCTGGACAAGTTCGTAAACACCTAGGGGCAGCTTAATGTTAGATGCCTCATCAACAATCAATCAAAGTTTTGGCAATTTAGCATTGACCAACTTTAATGAGGCTCCAATGCCAGAAACCTTACCAATTTTACCTTTTGCCCCAGGGTGGAGCTACCTTGCAATAATATTTATTACTTGGTTAATAATCTTTATTATTCAAAAATTAATTTATCAAATTAATAACCACTATCGAAAAAGTGCACTATTGGCTTTAGCTGAACTAGCAAACTCTTCGTTAACCGAACAAGCGCGACTATATCAACTAGCAGAGCTAATAAAAGGAACTGCTCTTTATATTTTCCCTCGTGAAATTATTGCGCGACAAACAGGAAAAGATTGGTTTAATTTTTTAAATACTCATAATAAAAAACAAGTATTTGATAGTAATGCCCACCAACTATTAGGTGATAACCTATACCAAGTACCAAAAGAAGCGTGCACAGAGAAACAGTGGCACTCATTAATAGAACAAACCAAACTTTGGATCCAGCAGCATCCTTACGAAGGAGTGAATCCCGTCATAAAACCTTTTAGCTTATTAAACTTAGTTAAGAGCAAGTAACCTAATGCTTGAATTTGTATTCCCTTGGCTATTTCTTCTTCTACCGTTACCTCTGTTGCTACGCTTTCTTCCAGAATACCTACAACAAAATCAAATGGTTAAAGTACCATTTTTCAATAAGCTCATCGAAATATCAGGTGATAAAGCCAAGCTAGGGGCAAAAACACAACAGCCAAGCCGGTTACAAAAGTCTGTTTTGATCATTTCTTGGTTGCTTTTTGTATTAGCTGCTGCAAAACCTCAATGGTTGCAAGATCCAATAGTACAAACAAAATCAGCAAGAGATCTAATGGTTGCTGTTGATGCTTCAGGGTCAATGGCAACAACTGACTTTAAAGTGGCAAGTGATAATACAGTTGACCGACTAACCATGGTTAAGTCAGTGCTAAAATCTCTTGCTATGGAGCGTAAAAACGATCGTTTAGGTTTAATTGTATTTGGCTCTGCAGCCTACCTTCAAATGCCTTTTAGTGAAGACCATGCAACTTGGTTAACTTTACTCAATGAAACTGAAATTGCAATGGCGGGCCAAAGTACGGTAATTGGTGACGCCATAGGTATTGCAATTAAGCACTTTGAAGAAAGTGAAACAAAAAACCGAGTACTTATTTTACTGACCGATGGTAATGATGCAGGCAGCAAAGTACCACCAATAGACGCTGCAAAAATAGCTGCTAGCTACGGCGTTAAAATATATACAATTGCGCTTGGCGACCCAGCAACGATTGGCGAGCGAAAACTCGATAGTAAAACCTTAAAGCGCATCGCTGAGCTAACTGGTGGAAATTTTTATCATGCGATGGACACCAGCCAACTTAGTCAAGCTTACCTAAATATTGCCCAACTTGAACCGCAAACATATGACTCTATATCATTTCGCCCTAAACAAAGTATGCATCATATCCCTTTGATTACCTTAGTTATTATGAATTTATGTATGGTAGTGTATATACGTTCAAGAATAAAAGTTAAGGTGCCCTATGATCAGTGACCTGGCTTACTCGCAACTACTACAAAACTTTCACTTTTTAAGGCCATGGTGGGCATTGTTGATCCCGATACTCTGGTTATTGTTATCGAACAAAAACTCGAAGAAAAATGAAGACCAGCAAGCTAAAAAGGTTTTTGCTCAGCACATTTATCAAGAACTAACAGCAGAAGCTGGAAGTATCAGAAAAATATCTCCCTCAATTGTTGCATGGGTTGTAATGCTGCTAATTACCGTGATTTTAATGGGCCCAAGTTGGCAACGCCAGCCTTCTCCTTTTCTACAAGACAGCTCTGCTCTATTCATATTGCTTGATACCAGCAACTCCATGAATAGTGTTGACATTCAGCCTTCTAGACTTGAGCGAGCTAAACAAAAAGTATCAGATCTTCTCGCTGAACGCCCTGAAGGTTATACCAGCTTAATTGTCTATTCAGGCAGTGCTCACTCAATATTACCGTTAACAAACGATCACAATATATTAAGAAACTACTTGTCAGCTGTTACAACCAAAATAATGCCTCAGCAAGGAAAGTCTGTAGCTAATGCGTTAACTTTAATAAAACAAGCAACCATCAGCGACGATACACCCGTTACCGTTTTACTTATAACCGATGACATCACCGAACAAAGCCAACAGGCATTAACACGCTTTTCTGAACAACACCGCTATCAAATGTTAATTTACGGCATCGGCTCTACGAATGAAGAGCTTAGCGCAAAAGGTTTAACGCTTCCTTCATTAAACAATCAAAAGCTTAGTCGCATTTCAGATGAAATAGACGGTTTTTATCTGTCGGCAACAATTAATAAACAAGACATTCACCAACTAGTCAGTAGAATCAAAAGCTTTTATAACCCAATAAATGACAAACATATCCCTTGGGTTGATAGCGGTTATTGGCTTGTTTTTCCCGCAATGTTACTTTATTTACTGTGGTTTAGACGAGGCTGGACGATTCGCTGGTCAAGTTTTATTGTTGTACTTTGCTTATCACTACCAAGTACTCAAGGCCAAGCTGCTGAAAACAGCTTTGCTAATTTTTGGTTAACTCCTAACCAACAAGGACAACTATATTTTTATTTGAAAGATTATAAAACCGCTGCTGAGCGATTCGAAAATACGATGTGGAAGGCCACCTCTTATTACCTAAACGAAGACTTTGACCTCGCAATAGAATACTTTTCAAGAATAGATAGCAATGATGCCAAATTACGTTTAGCAAACGCCTACGCTCATGCAGAAAAATACTATGCTGCTGAGTCTATTTATCAATCGTTACTTGCCGTTTTCCCTAATAACCAAGCAATCATTGAAAACTTAGCGGCTGTGCAAAAAATAATTAAAGCTCGAGAGTCGTTATCTGAACATCAAAAACAAGAGCAAAATGAACGTTCAGATGATGAAACAAGTGATCAATTTAAACAGGCAAAAGGTAAACAAATAAAAACGAATCAACGTAAGCAAGAAGTTCAGCAATACAGTGCAGAACAAATACTAAAGAATGAGCAACTTGCCAAAATGTGGATGGAAAATCTACAAAAAAATCCGAGTAAATTTTTAGCAAACAAACTGCAAATACAAGTGAATAAGCAAAAACTATTAGGGAGTAGCAATGAGTAAAGCTAAATTACTTGCTCTTTTTTTGCTACTGCTACCTTATTCATTAGCACATGCAGCAACAACTATTGACGATTTAATCAGACAAAATGAGCTACAAGTATCTATTGAAGTTGTAAACGATAGACCTGTGATAGTTGGTCAAGAAGTAACGATAAAACTGCGAATTGCAACATCCACTTGGTTTAAAGGGTCGGTAACATTCACTTTGCCAGAAATTGATAACGCCATTGTTATCCAGCGCAGTAATTTTGGCCTAAATAGTAGCGAACACCTCAATGGTAAACGGTGGACGGTGCATGAAAAAGAGTTTTCGATATTTCCGCAACAAGCAACTAACTATATGGTTCCTGAATTTGAAGTTAGCATGAAAATTCATGTTATTGGTCAAGGTGATATTGAAGGAATCATACTAACTAACCCTATAGTCTTCAGCGCCTTAGTACCAAAGCAATTGCAAAATAGTCTTGATGAAAACAGCCAATGGTGGGCAGCTAATCACTTGGCTATTAAACAAGCTTGGGATAAAGATTTAACACAGTTATTGCCTGGTGATGCTGTCACTCGCACTATCACCATTGAAGCAGACGGCTTACTTGCCATGATGCTACCTGAAATAAACCACAATACCATTCATGGTTTACCTCATTACTTATCGACACCAGAGCTTATCGACAACAACAACCGAGGCAACAAGCTTGCAACGCGCATTCAAAAGTTCACTTATATCGTTGAGCAGCAAGGAAAAGTGGTTATTCCAAAAATCAAACTTGCTTGGTGGGACAATAACGCTCAAACCCTTAAACATGCACAACTTGATTCACAACCAATAGCCATCGGCTCACTTACTGTTGGGCAACAGTTTCAGTTGTATATAACTAAAAACCTAACCATATTTTTTTACCTATTATGTGCTCTATGCTTACTTATTGGTTATTTAGTTTTTATTAGAAAAAGAACTAATAATTCAAATCAAGATAAACACCGAACAAAAAAGATCAAAGCTCAGCTAAAACAAGCGATAAAAAGCAATGACCACAAAAGCTTTATAAAATGGGCTTATATTTACTTAGACACTGTTACTAAGTCTAACAACATAAATCTATTAACTAAGGAACTCAGCAGAGAAGAAAATTCGGCAACTAGTTCATTATTTGAAAGCGTTTTTTCGCCAGTATCTTCAGATAAACAAACTGATCGGCTCTCAAAAAGCTATCTCAAGGCGTTAAATAAAAATAGTAAAGTAATAACAAAACCTAAAACACCAAACATTAACCCTAAGGGTTGATCTATCTACTGAAGTAATAAAGATCATGAACATAACAACGCAATACATCGATTTAAATAGCGGCAAAGTTTTCGTAAAAATATGGACACCAGAATCTATAGAAAATAAAGCGCCTATTGTGCTATTACACGATTCACTTGGTTCAGTAAATCAATGGAAAGACTTCCCTCTTCAACTAGCAACTAAATTATCTAGACAGGTTATTGCCTACGACAGACTTGGTTTTGGGAGTTCAGACGCTAGAGAGCAATTACCATCTCTTAACTTTATAGAAGAAGAAGGCTTAGTTTACTTTCCTCAAATCAAGGCTAAATTAGGTTTAACAGAATATTTAGTACTTGGTCATAGTGTTGGTGGTGCAATGGCTATTAACATTGCCGCACAAGATAAGGAATGTTTATCAATTATAACCATTGCCGCACAAGCATTTGTTGAAGATCTTACAATTAGCGGTATTGAGCAGGCAAAATCTGTCTTTCAACAACCTCAGCATTTCGAGAAACTAGTTAAGTGGCATGGTGATAAAACGCGATGGGTAATAGATGCATGGACAGAAGTTTGGCTAAACCCTGAGTTTCGCACTTGGCAACTAACAGTAGCAAGCAAAATTACTTGTCCAGTACTAGCATTACATGGTGAAAAAGATGAATATGGCTCTGTCGCTTTTCCAAGCTATATAGTTGAACAATCCACAGGTCAAGCTCAACTGAATATTATTCAAAGCTGTGGTCATATGCCCCATAAGACCCACACGAAACAAGTACTATTAGCAATAGATGATTTTATTAATGATCTTTCTTAACTCAAGAAGACGAAGACATTAAAACGAACTCAATATAAAAGCCCTATAGCTCATTAAAGTAACTATAGGGCTTTCTCAATCAGCTGGTTCAAGCAAACTCACGGTTTTAAGCGTTATCTTCTAAAATCATATCTGCTGCTTTTTCACCGATCATAATAGTAGGTGCGTTGGTATTACCTGAGGTTACCGTCGGCATAACAGACGCATCAACAACACGAATACCTTCTAAACCGTGTACACGTAATCGCTCATCAACAACAGCCATATCATCATTACCCATTTTGCATGAGCCAACAGGGTGATAGGCGTGAGAAGCTTCTCTTCTTAGGTATTCTTCAATTTCTTGATCTGTATTGAGCGGTACATCAGGCTTTAATAAACAATCACGATGCTCGTTAAAGCCGTCACTATTAAGTATATCAAGCAAACGCTTCACCCCTTCTCTTAAGTCTTTCATATCATCAGGATGTGATAACAAATTTAACTTAATGTTAGGAGGAGTCATCGGGTTACTGTCTTTTAATGTTAACTCGCCACGACTTTTAGGATTTGATGTATTAATAATTACACTATACCCCCATTTGGTCATGATTTTATAATCACGACAATGATCACGGTAAGCTAACGGCACAACGTGTAATTGCGCATCTGGACGTTCTTTTTCTGGTGAAGTTTTAATAAAGCCACCTGCCGCAGTTGGTGGACTAGCTAACCACCCTTTACCTGCTAACGCATATTTAAACAGAGCGATGGTTGATTTAATTGTTCCCACGAGATTAAGTGCTATACCTGACTTCTTCTTACTTTTCACCACTAAAATAACGTCAGGATGATCATGTAAATTTTTGCCAACACCTGGTAAGTCATGAATAACTTCGATGCCTTTTTCTTCCAGTTCTGCTTTAGGACCTATGCCTGATAGCATCAACATTTGCGGAGAATTAAAAGTACCGCCACAAACTAATACTTCTTTTGCAGCTTTTACGGTAACCAATTTACCGTCTTGCATATATTCAACACCGACCGCTCGTTTGCCTTCAAATAATATACGTTGAACCTGAGCACCTGTTTCAACGGTTAAGTTACTGCGCTCCATTGCAGGATCTATATAACAAGCTTTAACGCCAGCGCGTTTGCCATCTTTCACCGTAAATTGATAATAGCCAATACCTTCTTGATAATCGCCATTAAAGTCTTCATTCATTTTATAGCCTTTTTCAAGGCCTGACTTTATAAAGCCATTATAAACATCAAAACTTTCATCACCATTACTAACTTCTAGCGGACCACCAACACCGTGGTACTTATTTTCACCACGTTCATTGTTTTCTGCTTTTTTAAAGTAAGGTAGTACATCATCATAAGCCCAGCCTTTGTTGCCCAGGCTTTCCCAATGATCGTAATCTTCCTTACAACCACGAATGTACACCATGCCGTTAATACCACTAGAGCCACCTAGCATTTTGCCGCGTGGTTGGTATTGTGTGCGATTATTCATCGACTTATCCGCCAATGTATTATAACGCCAGTTGATGGTATTTATTTTAAAGTCTTGAATAAGTGCAGCAAAAGCACCTGGCGTTGAAACCAACTTATTGTTACCAGCACCACCAGCTTCTAACAAACATACTTTATTGTTCGGATCGGTTGATAAGCGATGTGCTAACACGCCCCCAGCTGAACCGCCACCAATAACAATATAATCAAACATCTTTAATTCCTGTTGTAATAGTGTTGATGATTTACTGACGAAGTAACCATTTTAAAATAGGACGCAAAAAGCCTTTATCGTACGGCGGCGCAGTGAATTTTCCAGGATAAAATTTGCCACGTTTCAGCACTGTTTTCGCCTTGCTCATCGCTTTAAAACCTTCATGACCGTGATAGTGACCAATACCAGAATCACCAACACCGCCAAAAGGTACATCGTCACAAAGTGCATGTGAGACAACTTCATTAATACTCACACCACCCGAATGTGTATGATTTAAAATGTAGTCTTGTGTAGTTTTATCAAAGCTCATGATATAAAGACCAAGCGGACGACCACCTTGATTAATATAACTAACAGCTTCTTCTACTGATTTATAGCCTTTAATTGGTAAAATTGGACCAAAAATTTCTTCCTGCATCACAATCATATCTTCAGTAGCATTCAACACTAAATGCGTCGGCATCATACGAGTTTTTGGATCTGGTTCCTGACCGTTAGCAGATATTACTGTTGCTCCTTTGGCTTTGGCATCAGATAGTATTTCTTGTAAACGTTGAAAATGACGTTCAGAGTGAACACTTGAATGATCTGTTGTAGAGCTAAACGCAGGAAACATCTCTTTGAAACGCTTACAGTATGCATCTACTACAGCTTGCTCTTTACCTTCAGGACATAATATATAATCTGGTGATAAACAAATTTGACCTGAATTAGCACATTTACCATAGATAAATCGACTTACAGCATCGTCAATGTCCATATCTGGACAAACAATCACTGGACACTTACCACCTAACTCTAAAGTTACCGGTACTAAGTTTGCAGAAGCTGCGCGCATAACATGGCGACCTACTGCTGTTGAGCCAGTAAACATTAAATGGTTAAACGGTAATGCAGAAAAGCGAGCAGATGCCTCTGCTTCTCCATCAAAAATTGACACTAGTGAATCATCAAACGCTTCGGCAATAATTTTCTTAGCGACTTTGTTAGTTTCAGGGTTGAACTCAGACATTTTTATCATGGCAGAGTTGCCGGCAGCAAGCGCGGTAACCAAGGGACCAAAAGTAACAATTATAGGGCCATTCCACGCACCAATAATGCCAACTACACCAACTGGTTGATACATTAATTCAACCTTTGCAGGTCGCACTAATAAGTCCGTATGGCGAGTTTCAGTTTTCATCCACTTTTTAAGGCGCTTAACGCAGTAATCAATGTTATTAATGTTAGGTAAAACATCTAACAACAAAGTTTCTTCAGGGCTTCGGCGACCAAAGTCTTTATTTAGTGACTCAATCAACTCATCTTGGTGGGCTAATAAAGACTTCCTTAAACGCTTTAATCGTGCAATACGCTCATCTGCTGAAGGCATAGGATTTGCTAAATAAGCTTGCTGCTGTTTTTTCAGCTGCAATGCAAATTCACAAGCTTGATCTTCAACTACCACTTGCTCTTGGGCTGACATAATATCTCTCCCCTAAACCTTAGCCAACGGCTCTGTCTGAGTTTTCCCAATACTTTTTACGTACATCTTTCCTTAACACCTTACCAACGACAGTAAGTGGTAATTGGTCAACAATTACTATTGATTTTGGTGACTTATAACTACCTAATGACTCTTTAACAAAAGCAATTAGCTCTTGCTCTGACACCTGTTCACCTTCTCTTAGCATAACCTCGGCATGAACAGCCTCACCCCATTCTTCATGAGGAATGCCAACAACTGCTGACATAAAAATTGCGTTATGAGCATTAATTGCCGCTTCAACTTCAGTGGCATAAATATTGAAGCCACCAGAAATGATCATATCTTTTTTACGATCTACTAAGTAAATATAGCCATTTTCATCTTTATAGCCCATATCACCTGATTTCCAATAGCCGTCATAAAACTCTTCTGCTGTTTTTTCAGGGTTGTCTAAGTAGCCTAAACAAACACCACGAGAGCGTAGCCAAAACTCACCTATTTCTCCTCTTTTTACGGGCTCGCCATCATCGTCCATAATTTCAACTTCAACACCAGCAGTTACACGACCTGCTGAAGACAAGTGCTTATCGTCACCATTTTCACATAAATGATCAGATTTACTTAATGAAAGCGCGATAGCAAAATGCTCAGTTGAGCCATAAGCCTGAATAAAAATATTACCGAATTTTTTCTGTAACAGTTTTAGTTTTGCAGGGCTCATCGGCGCAGCGCCATAATACATATTTTGCATGGTTGAAAAGTCAACATCTTGCACTTCTGGGATCTCAAGCATACGATAAAGTATAGTTGGTACAAGAAAAGCGTGAGTTGATTTTTCTGTCTCAATGGTTTGACAATATTTCACCAAATCAGGTTCATTTAAAGTAATGTTACAACCACCACTAAAGAATGTAGGCACTAAGAACATACCACTACCATGACTAATTGGCGCAATATGTTGCATTCTAGTATTGGTATCAAAGCAAGCTTCATCTAACGCATACAAAGTATCGCGTAAACCTAGCCAATTATCAGCACAATACACCGCTGGCTTACCTTTACCTGTCGTACCACCTGTAAAACGAATGATAGATTGATGCTCTCTATCATCAATCTCCATATTTGGATTTTCATCAGATACCTGCGCTAACAGATCCCATAAATAAAACAGGTTGTCATTACCTTCAAACTCAGAAGGAATTGGATCCATACAAACCACTTTAATGCCATGCCCAATTAGCATTTCTAAGTGCGTTGCTAAGTGCATATTCTCTATAAATACAACTTTAGGTTTAGAATATTCTATTTGCCATTCATGCTCAGCAATAGCATCGCGTGAGTTAGTAAAAGCCCCAGTAAAATGTGATTTAAAAATAGTAGGGAAATGAAATAACGCCATGTTGTCGTTATCTAAAATATTAACAAAGCGATCATTTCTTTCCATGCCAAACGTCGTCGAAAGCATGTTCACTATTTTATTAGTTACTAAATGAAATTCTCGATAAGTAAAACGGCGGTCACGTTCTACGTTAACTATTGCTTCCAAGTCTCCCCATTTATCAACAATACTTTGGAATTGGCTGCTAAAATTAACTTTCATCTCTAACTCTCTTAATAATTATAATGTTCTAATTTCATGACTATAAGTAAACTGTCTTTGAGCTCAATTATCAGGTCAAAATTGGCAAACATGCAGTTAAGTACTGAGGGATCCCCACGAATTTAGCATGTAATCTTGCTCATGCAAGCTTCAGCGGTGAGTTCATCAAGCCAGCGGATCGTCTTTTTCCACTGATGCAGGGTAAATCGCATTGAGGTGTTAAAAGCTCTCAAGCCAAGAAAGTGAAAGGATAGTACGGATTTTGTTTCGGTATTTGCCTGAAAGCGTCGATGCTTGTTACTGACAACTAATAGCATGCCCAACAGTACAGCCACTAACGAAGCCAGTGTGGTAAGCAAGACCAGAACAGTAATGCGTGTCTTGGTTGTGCTGCGATTATTTTCATACCCCAGACCAAAGCGCGTGCTTTTCATATCCCGAAAGCCTTCTTCTATTTGCATGCGCTGGCGATAAATATCGATGACTTGTTTAGATAAGTGACGATGGTAGGGCAATGACGTCGCCAGTAGCCACGGATCTCTTGCGCCATCAGCATATTTCAATGAATTGGTATCCCGTTGGCGCGAGCCATTGGCATTAAACGCTCGTCGACCTTTCGCTTTCTCTTTAACCAACACCAAGGTACAGGCAAAAGGTCGTGACTTGACGATAAGCGCGTTATCAAATCGCTTGGGCCGTGTTGTAGCCTTTAGATAAAGCTCAGCGATAGATTGCCATTCATTACCGCCATCCAGCGAATATAAATGTGGCTTTCGCACACGTCCGACAATATGCCATCTCAATGCCTGCACTTCACGAAACCACGGCGATTTGTAGCCCGCATCAGTGACAATAATGGGCTGGCAGGTATCCGGTAAGAGCGTGTGCAATATCTCTAAAAAGTCTCTATGTGTAGTCGCTTTTGCACTGGCTTTTCTATCATGCACTTCCTGATAAAGGGTAATAGGCCGCCCTTTAACGACAATTGCGGCGCGAAGTAAAAAGTGCTTTTTGCACTTATCCAAATCTGACCAGTCAACGGCAATGACAGGATGTTTACAGGTACAAAATAACCGGCAAATCATTGCATAGATAAACGGTACTTCACGCTGGAGGTGACCATTAGATAACAGCCGGTCAGCCCGCTTAATACGGTGTTTCTCATAGGCATTGGAACGGATACCGCGCCCCATACTGGTCACAGTGGCCGAACCGCTCTCAATCAAGCTTCGCACACAGGCGACAACGGCCTGTTTGCGGGTTTTATGCATTTTATGGCTGACAAAAGAGACAAGATTGTTCAATATAGAGCGTGCATTCATGGTGTTTTCTGTGTTGGTTTTTTTTGGCGAAAGATCTGATCACCAAATGCCATGAATGTTCCCTAACTCTTTGACTTTATTTTACTATTCGTGGGGATAGCTCAGAGTTAAGTATTTACTCTAAAGTAGGCATCTTTTAATACAAAAGAACAAATACAAGAAGATGTAGAATTTTAAAAGGAATAAAAAGAGGCTAAAAGCGAGGACATTCCAAGTCAATTAGCCTACAGAGGAGAAATGCACTTACCAGTGCGAGGTTAAGTATTCGTATTTACTTGTTCAGCGAATTTAAAATTTCTGCTGTATGTTGCCCAACGTTAGGAATTTCACCAATACAAGGCTGGCTAACACTAAACTTAGGCGCAGGTGTTGGCTGTAAATATTGACCTTCACCTGTATAACAGCCACGCGCCTTAATATGCTCATGCTCAGCTGCTTCTGGAATAGATAAAACAGGTGCATAACAAGCATCAGTTCCTTCTAAAATATCGTTGCATTGTGCTTGAGTTTTACTTGCAAAAAATGCCGCCATTTTTGCTCTTGCTTGAGGCCACAACTTTTTATTGTTCTGCTGAGCAAAGTCATCATCATCAGCAAAGCCACACAATGTAACTAATTCTTTATAAAAATTAGGCTCTAACGCTTGAACTGAAACATATTTCCCGTCAGCACATTGATAAGTATTGCACCAATGAGATCCTGCGCCGAAAAAGTCTTGCCCTTTTTCTTCACGTAGCAACCCCTGCGCCCTAATACTGGTTAACAACCCCATGCTATAAATGGTGCCGTCACAAATAGCTGCATCAATCACCTGCCCTTGGCCAGTGTTTTGTGCATATAAAAGCGCTGAAGTTATACCAATGACCAATGGTAAGGTGCCACCACCAATATCGCCCACTAAGGTTGGTGTTGGATATGGTGCATCGTCAGGTAAACCGCCATAATGCAAGGCTCCAGTAATTGATACATAGTTGATGTCATGGCCAGCATTTTTTGCTAAAGGTCCTGTTTGCCCCCAACCAGTCATACGACCATATACGAGTTTTGGGTTGCGCTGATGACAAACCTCCGGTCCAAGCCCCAACTTTTCAGTAATGCCTGGGCGAAACCCTTCAATTAACACGTCTGATTGCTCAACAAGCTTCAATACTGTTTCAACATCATCAGGATTTTTTAAGTCTAGTGCAATCGACTTTTTACCACGCTTAAAAAATGAAGCATCTTTATTGCTATCTAAATCAATACCAGCGTTAGGGTTAGCCGTTTTACGTTCAATTAAAATAACCTCAGCCCCAAAGTCAGCTAGTATCATACCAGCTGCCGGACATGGCCCTAAGCCAGCCAACTCAACAACTTTTATACCGTTTAGTGGTCCCATTTCATTTTCTCCACGTTATAATACCAATTAAATTAAATATTTGATCATTCAGCGAGAGTTAAAAGGCTTAGAGGCAAGGCATTGGTTGCAGGTAATGGTTATTCCCTTATCAAAATCAATAACGCAAGCATATAAGCCTTTTAAACTCGCCCTTCGGGAGCTTGTCAGGAGAGTAATAACTTTACAAATTGCTTTAGTGGAGAATGCTACACCTGCATCAATTTGCTTTGTTCTAACTCCCCTGACACAGCTCTGAACTGACTAAATATTTAATGCAATTGGTATAAAAGCACCTTAAAGGTGCTTTAATAACTTATTAAGAACTTACTTAGCTTGCATCACTGTAGCGCCATCTAATCGGACAATACGACCATTCATATAGCCATTTTCAAATAAGAAAGAACAAGTATGTGCAAACTCTTCCATTTCACCCATACGTTTAGGCGCTTCACACATTTCTACAAGTGAATTAACCACTTTTTCACCTAGCGACTTAACCATAGGCGTACCAAATAAACCTGGTGCAATTGAATTTACACGAATACCGTAACGGGCTAATTCTCGTGCAGCTGGAATATTCATACCATTAACTCCGGCTTTTGAACCTGAATATGCACTTTGACCAATTTGCCCTTCAAAAGCTGCCCCCGATGAAATGTTTATAATCACTCCTCGTTCACCTTTTTCGTCTGGCTCATTCTTTGCCATTTGTTCAGCACATTTAGCCATCACATTAAATACACCACATAAATTAACGTTAATTACCGTAGCGTATTTTTTTAGGCTTGAAGCAATACCTTCTTTATCTAAAATTTTACACGGTAGTGGAATACCAGCCGCATTAACGTCACCGTGAATTGCACCGAACTTATCCATTACAGCAGCAATCGCAGCATCTATACTTTCTTCACTTGTTACATCAGTTTGGCAAAAGATAGCCTTATCTTCCCCAAGCTCAGCCACGGTCGCATTGCCTGCGTCTTCATTTAGGTCAAACAAGGCAACTTTAGCGCCCTTTTCTGCTACTAAATATTCTGCTGTCGCTTTACCTAAGCCAGAAGCGCCACCTGTTATAACAACAACTTTATCTTGCAAATTCATGAACTTTCTCTCAAATTTTTATACACATGCTGGTTAACTTGCAGTAACCAACGATAGAATTATTTAAATGCTTGAATACCTGTTAACAAGCGAGCAATTAACAACTGCTGAATTTCTGTAGTCCCATCAGGAATTGGTCCAACAATCGCTTCACGAGCTAAACGTTCAACAATAAATTCTTTAGTAACACCATTACCACCGTGTATTTGCACAGCATCACGACAAGCAGTAACCGCTATTTCAGTACCGTACCATTTCGCCATTGAGCACTCTTTGTCACAACGAATACCATTATCAATCATGTCAGCAGCACGTAAAGTTAATAGTCGAGCCGCATCAATTTCAGTTGCCATTTTAGCAATTTTAAGTGCAATTAGCTGGTGACCCGCAATCTGTTTGCCATGCTGTGTACGCTCTTGACTATATTTAACAGATTCTTCCAGCGCACGACGAGCAATTGAATAACCCCAAGCCGCCATATGACAACGAGCACGTTCAAACGTTACCAATGTATTTTTTAATCCATCACCTTCTTTGCCAACCGTATTCGCTACAGGCACACGAACATCAGCAAGGAAAATTTGAGAAGTTGACTGGCTGTTTAACGCCATTTTTTCAATTCCCTTAACTTCTAAACCTGGTGTGTCGGCAGGAATAGCAATATGCGTTAATTCACCTTCGCCTGTTTTACAGGTACAAACGAATATATCCATATGTTCGCCATTTGAAATCCAAGTTTTTTCGCCATTAATAACCCACTCATCGCCATCTTTTACCGCACGAGTTTTAACAGCAGCTACATCTGAACCCACATCTGGTTCAGAAATACCAATAGAAATAAACTTCTCACCCGAAATTAAACCTGGTACATACTCATCAATGACATGTTGAGGAGCATTATTAATTAACAAATCAATACCTGCTACGTTAATTAACCCAGTAAGCGCGAGATCTAATGAACCTACCGCAACTTCTTCCCAAATTAAAAGATGCGTTTTCCAGTCCATTCCATAGCCACCACTTTCTTCTGGGTGTGGAGCACTGATATAGCCAAATTCAGATAATTTACTGCTCCACTTTACCAATTGTTCTTTGCTAAAGTGGCTTTCACCGTGAGCTCTAATTTCTGGTTCAATCTCGTTTTGTACGAATTTACGAACCGACTCAACGGCCATTTCTTGTTCTTCAGTCATTTGGAAGTTCATTATTTATTCCTCATTACATTAATCTTTTACAAGGTCGATACTAGCCACTTAATAAAATTAAGCTTTTGCTAAAATGTTAATTGACACAGCGCCTTCTTCAATACCTACTAACCCACCGCTGTTTTCATGTACCGCATGTTTAGCACCAACAACCTGACGAGCACCGGCTTCACCACGAAGTTGAACAACAAGCTCATGAATTTGACCAAGCCCTGTCGCACCTAGCGGATGACCTTTAGACTCTAAGCCACCTGATGGGTTAATTGGAATGCGGCCTCCAATTGTAAAGTCACCATTTTCTGCAGCTGGTCCAGCTTCACCAAAACCAACTAAACCAAGGTTTTCAGCATGTAAAATTTCACCCATTGCTGTTGCATCATGAACTTCAGCCACGTCCATATCTTGTGGACCAACACCCGCTATTTCATAGGCTTCTTTTGCCGCTAAATGCTCACAGTGCTGATCCCACTGATCAGCTGGTCGGCTAGTAGCGCTGCGAATAACAGCAGCAAGTACTCGAACAGCGCGCTTTTCGGCATTTAATTTTTTCAGCCCTTCTTCATTACAAACCACAACCGCTGCCGCACCGTCTGAAATAGGTGCACACATAGGTAAAGTTAAAGGGTAAGTAATTGGTGGAGCTGCCATTACTTCATCAATCGTATAAGGGTCTCTAAATTGCGACAATTCATTATGAACTGAGTGCTGGTGGTTCTTAGCGCTCACTGCCGCTATTTGTCTTTGAGTTGTACCAAATGTTTTCATATGGTTACGACAAAAAGCTGCATATACATCCATAAACACACTATAAGGGCGCTCTGAGGTTGTACCTGGTGGCACTTCAAAACCTTCAGCAGGCTTTAATAAAGTTTTAAGGTTTTGCTCTGGATTGCTCACATCCCATGCACCATCAAATACAGAGAACATCTTAGCTTTGTCGGCTACATTCATCTTCTCTGCGCCAACAACTAGTGCAATATCACATGCACCTGATTTAAGCATTTGGTTGGCTAGATAAAAACCTGAACTACCTGAAGCACAAGCATTCTCAACATTAAAGATAGGGATACCTTCAATACCATTTTTACTTAAGTAAACTTGTCCGGGTACCATACCCTGACCATGTAAATGGCCTTGAGTACAGCCAGTGAAAAATGCCGTTCCAATTTCGTCTTTATCACAACCAGCATCAGCAAGTGCTTTTTCAATTGCTTCGCCAGTCAAACTTTCTAATGTACGTTCGATGTGTCGACCAAACTTAGTCATGCCAACACCTGCGATATAAATATTACTCATGTTCTTGGTTCCTATTATTAGCTTAATTAAGCAACTCTTGCTATTTGCCGATAAATTGCGGTTTACGTTTTTCAGAAAACGCAGTTAAGCCTTCGGTAAAGTCGTATGAACGCATATGCTTTCTTAACAATACTTGCTCATGCTCTAATGCTGCATCTCTCGATTTATCTAAAGCTTGATTAGCCACTTCTTTCATACGACGAAGTGCAATTGGGCTTTTTGAGGCAATTTTGAGTGCAAGTTTTTGTGTTTTATCTTGTAGCTCATCATCATTTGTAACTACGTTAACAAAGCCATATGTTTTCATTTCTTGTGCAGATAAAGTTTCACCAGTAAACAATAAATACTTAGCTACATTGTGAGGGATAATTCGAGGTAATAAGGCTGCCCCTCCAGCGCCAGGGTATACGCCAAAGTTCGCGTGAGCATCACCAATGACTGCACTTTCAGCAGCCACCACTATATCTGCACACATAGCTGTTTCTAGACCGCCCGCCATAGTAATACCATTTAACGCTGCAATTACTGGCTTTGGAAAGTCACGTAGTGGATTAAATACGTTTTCACATAATCGATCTAAAAAGTCTTTCTCTCCAGGAGGTAGCTTTTGTGATGCCAATACTTCTTTTAAGTCTGCCCCTGCACAAAAAGCAGCACCAGTGCCAGTAATAACAACGGCTCTAATTTCATCATTATTAGCTATTTCAGGAATATACTTTTCATAAAGTTCAATGATTTCACCATTGATTGCATTCATTCCTTTCGGGCGGTTTAATGTTAACCAGGCAATACCATCTCGGTTTTCAAAAAGTAAGTTTGCTTCACTCATCACTAATTCCTAATTTTTATTTTGTTAGCCATAAACACGCTAAGTCTTGAGATGGTTCTACTCTAAAAAATAAAAACGCAAAAAAAACCAGCCAAAAGTATGGGTTTAGGAAAAAAGTATGGGAATAGTTAGGAAGGTATATTTAGAAAAACAATAAACAGTTTAAAATTCAATATATTAGAGTGAGATTTTAAAATAAACAAGTTTAGAAAATTGGAAGTTTAAGTATGGGCTCCAAACGAAAGCCCATACTATATTTGTTTAATTTTCAGCTTTAGCTTCTCGATATTCACTTGGTGAGTGCCCCGTCCAACGACGAAATGCACGAGAAAAGTTACTAGTATCAGTAAAGCCTAGTTGATAGGTAATTTGACTAATACTCATTGAGTCTTGCTCAATATATTGAATTGCTAATTGTGAGCGTAAGTCGTCTAAAATTTCTTGGTAACTAGTATCGCGTTGTTCTAGTTTGCCATGCATATTCCTCGGGCTCATATTTAATAATGAAGCAATACGCTCTTTATTACATTCCCCAGTAGGCAATAGCTCAATAATTTTAGTTTCAACTTGGCGTACAATATCAGAGCGATCTAAACGTGCTAAATGCTGAATAACAATTTCATCGTTCACTCGCGCCAATTCAGAACTTGCTGCAGGCAGTTGAACAAACATATCTTCTTTAGCAAAATGTATCGCGTTTAATTTGGAAGAAAACTCAACAGGGCATTTAAATGACTGCTCAAATAACTCTGCCCCAATTTCTGGTTTTTCCCTTACGAGTTGAACTTTTAAAGGGTTAAAGTTAAGGCGGAAAATATGTCGACACATTTGAACAATAGCCATTAACCAGCCTTCAATAGTTTCATCACAAGTTACTGTATTGATAATTTCAATATCCAACACATAATCATCTTTTGTTTCAGTTAACGTATGAATGCCGTTATCACTAAGTAAGCGGAAATAGCGTACTATGCGTTGGCAAAAGTCATTTAAATTGTTACTCGCATATAACGAATAACCAAACGCGTGAAAGCTGCCAGGATGAAAGTTTTTACCAGCTAACAACCCAAAACCTGTTATGCCCGTTGCTTCTACTGCCAGCCTAAAAATTTCCGTAATTTTAACGGTTTCAATACGGTAACTTGGCTCTGATGACGTAACTAAATCAACGCCAGCTTTTTTAAACAAAGCTTGGCTGTCTATCCCTTCAGACTCTAATGCTAACGCAATGGCACTCGCCCAACTGAATATAGTTTTAGGTTCATTATTAGTTGATGTTGTCATAGAAAGTATTAACTCACTAATTTTATTATTATCATTTTTCTATCATAATGATACACGAATAAAACAATGATAGAACCTTTAAATAATTATCATCAAAATGCGTTTAACTAATTTAAAAGTATGGCTATGTTCGGATTAACTGTTGTTGAATCGAAAAGAGCCTGTTTTCGTTAAGGTTTTCTGGAGTATCCATAAACCTGAACCAACCTAGGTAGTGTTCCAAGTATTTTGTGGCTACTCCGTGAAACCGTTTTATCCACGCTTTCAGACGGCTGTGATAGGCGTTAACATTTTGAATGTGAAAGACTTTATCTATCACCTTAACTCCTCCTGCCACATCTAAGCGCTTGTGTATTAAATCATTTTTCTCAGAAAGAGCTATGTAGGGCTTATAGCCATCACTACACAACACACTGTCTTTCTCTAATTTCCCTGCTAGCTCCTGATGCAGAGCTGCCGATGTAACACTTGGCACAACGGCTTCATACGTATTCTTAGCTCGGTCTCTGACCGTTAAAACTGGCACCCAATCATCCTTTGAACGCCCCCGTTTTTTCGCTTTCATCCCTCTTTTCCGGGGCTGACGAGTCATCCGTTTTGAGCCTTTCTCTGAGTAGGGAAAAAGTGTTTCGTCTGCCTCGATAATGCCTTCTAATTTGCTCGCTTTCAGTGCTGATGGTAGCGCCAAGAATCGGTGCCGCCACCTGAACGATGTTTCAAGGTGGAGGCCACATTCTTCGGCACATTTACGCAATGGCTTACTGTCCAGCATACAGCGAATATATTCTAACCAAAGCTCTTTGTACCTCAGTCGAGCTAGCGGTGTCGCCGTTGTCGCTACAAAGGTTTTGCCGCAGTTCTTGCAGCGATAACGCTGCATCTTGTTTACCTTGCCGTGCCGATTGATCAGTGAGCTATGGCAGTGCGGGCATTCAGGGTTTTCAACCATCCGCTCCTCAAGCTCTGTTATCAACTGTGAGACGCTATCAGTGCCTTTCAGCAGCTTCTCAACATAACGGGTTTGACTATCTGTTAAGTGTTCTAACTCGGCTATAAGCTTTGTAAATTGTGCTGGGAGCATGATCAATCCTTAACGACTGTATTCATATACAGTATAGCAACAATTTAGCAGAACATAGCCTAAATAATATTGTTGAACGGTACACGGAAAGTCTCGCACCTTGTGCAATTGTCTTCATTGACATAGATGAATTTAAGCTAATTAATGATTCCCACGGTCATGAAGTAGGTGATCAAATACTTAAAGCGTGTGTCAGCCGTTTGAGATCAATTATTAGGGAAGATGACTATATCATCCGTTTTGGCGGTGACGAATTTATTATTATTACGACATCTACCTTAGATAGTGAGCTGGAAAGCATTACAAATAGGTTAAAAGGTATTTTTTCTACCCACTTTAAAACCACTGTTGGTGATTTTAAAGTGACTGCGAGTATAGGTGTGGCTGTTTCTTCTGGCAGTATGTCAGCTGGAAACTTGTTAAAGAACGCGGATATTGCAATGTATTCAGCAAAACAGGTAGGCAAAAATAATGTAGTAACATTTGACGAAAGTTTATCTAAAGATATTGAGTATCGCCTTTTTATACAACAAGGGTTAAATCACGCTATTTCTTCAAGAGAGATAAGCGCTTATTTTCAGCCGATTGTAGACGCTCAAGGTCATGTTATCTCGTTAGAAGCCCTTGCTCGCTGGCATGTGCCTAGTCACGGAACAATAAGTCCAGATAAATTTATACCCATTGCAGAACGAACTCAGCAAATACATGAAATTGGACTTCATATGTTAGAAGAGGTGTGCATTGCCCTTAAAACACTTAAATCATGCGGGTTCGACAATATAAAAATAAATCTCAATATGTCTGCTGTACAGTTACAAAAGAGTTCTGTGGTTGAAGCTTTTACTGACATGCTGTTGGCGCACAAAATAGATACGTGTGACGTCGTACTTGAAATAACTGAGTCTACGCTACAAAACTACAGAGCAAGAGCGACATTAACTAAGCTGAAAAAAATGGGTTTTAAAATATCTATAGATGACTTCGGTACAGGCTTTTCCTGTATTTCAGAATTGGCAGACGATATTTATGATGCGATTAAAATAGATCGTTCGTTATTACCCACGTTTCCGCTAGACAACAACAGTGCAACAAGAAGATCCATTATTATTGAAAATGTGATCAAGCTGTGCAATTCACTTGAAATGCCATGTACTTTGGAAGGGCTAGAAACGCACGAGCAGGTTCACTTTGCGAAAAGTATTGGTGTATCTGCGATGCAAGGGTATCACTTTGCAAAGCCACTTAATTTAGTGGGGTTAATGGAATACCTTCAAAGCTGTCAAAAAGTGAGTGCAGTGACTGAGCGTTAGCCTTACAATTTTAGTATATTCAAATATTAAATAAAGACTGGCTACTATGATTTCTCAGCTTCCTAAGTGGGTAGAGTTCGGCGCATTTATCTTAGCGCTGGTGGCTGGGTAAGTGAATGCGATTGGACTACTTGGGTTTGACCATCAATCTGTCTCGCATCTATCGGGTACTGCAACCCTGTTAGGTACTGGTGTTTACCAAGGCTCTTTGCAAAATGCACTGCATCTTGTAGGGGTTTTGCTTTCTTTTCTTGCAGGCGCTTCCATTGCTGGTTTCTTACTGCATGGTTTTACATTGAAACTTGGCCGGCATTACGATACTGCCCTTGTGATAGAAGCGCTTTTATTGCTTACTGCCTTGGCGTTTTTGTATAACGAACAGTTCATTGGCCATTTTTTTGCCTCAGCGGCTTGCGGGCTTCAAAATGCGTTAGCTACAACCTATAGCGGCGCTATTATTCGGACCACCCACGTTACTGGTATTTTCACCGATTTAGGTATTATGCTTGGAGCCCTGTGCCGAGGGGAGAAGCTAGATACTAGAAAAGCCAAGCTATTCTTGTTAATTATTATCGGTTTCATTTTTGGTGGCACAGCGGGAGCAATTCTGTTTGGCATGTTTCAGTTCTTTTCGCTTATTGCGCCAGCTGGCGTATGCCTAGTGATAGCGATGATTTACAACGTCTATTTGAGAAAAGCGGTATAAGTGAAACATTGGCAAAGGTAAACGTTAAACAAGGCCGCTGACATTAGCGGCCTTGTTGGGTCTATTTTAAAGATTATTTATGCGCTAGATGTGGCTTAACAGCACCATAATGGATACAAGCAAGTACTGGACATGCAAGTAACACAGACAAACCAAAGGTGTGTGGCGCAAAATAAATAACCAAGGTGTTTAGTGCAGCTAACATGGCGAAAGCACTAGGTTGTGCAGAAACAATCGAAAAGGTTGTTGCCATACTTTGTTTAAAAGTGCGTTTAGCTATCAACATTAGTGGTGCAACAAACAGAAATAGCATAATAAATGGTACTGCTGATGAGAATAGTAAACCTAATGTGTGGGCGCTTATATCAATAAGCTTTTGGAATAAAAGCAAATCTACACCGTTACTACCAAGTAGTACCCAAGAGAACAAAAGCTGACTTAAAAACGGCAGCAAAAGGAGAGGGCTAATAAGTAGAAATTTTCCCCACGATGCATTGCTTATTGCAGAAAACGACCATACTTTCCCTTTTGTCGCCAAGTTATGAATACATAGCCAAGTAGCGCCAATAACAGGCACCATCATCCATTTTGAAAGCATTATGGACATGGGCGCGGCTAGTAGGGGATCAGGTATTAGTTGCGCAGGTAATAGCTGTATAATACCTTCAATAATTAACGGGCTCAGCATGAGAACAAATAATGAAAAAGGGGCTTGCTTAAATAATTGCCAACCTTGTTGAAGCCAGGCCTTGTTATCTAAACGCCCTGTATTTATCCCATAGGTATTGTTTTCGTGTGTTTGGGTGGCTTGTAACGCTAACTCATTTTGATTGCCTGAAGTGTGTGCCGTCATCGTGATCCCCTGTATATGCTTTGGTGATTATTAATTAACCTTCAAAGCTATAGTCACGGGCAAAAAATAAAAATTACAAAATGATTGGAAAATAATCTAATTACAGTCTGAAATTTATTTAATACTCTGATATTCCCGGCTTTATTGTTATCCTTTTTATTTTAGAAGTTATCCATAAGGACGTGTTAATGAAAGCGATGGCGAGACTGGCGATTCTTTTCAATGTGCTTTTAGTGTCTTCTTGCTCTGACAGCCCCCAACAAGCAGATACGACATTTGAACCCTACGAGCGATCAGCGACTTACACCTCAAATGGTAGCCCAGTGGTACTGGTTGATGAATCTCACCACAATTTTCTCACCATCAATAATCGTTTCAAACCCTTTGCTCAGGTGTTACTCAGCGACGGAGTCACGGTTGAATCAAACAAGGTAAGTTTCAGCCAACAGGCCCTTAAAAATGTGGATATTCTTGTTATCGCCAACGCCCTTGATAAAAAGCGAAGCAACTGGCAACCCCCGTTCAACCAAGCGCTGACTAATGATGAAGTATCTGTTGTTGTTGAATGGGTACGAAATGGCGGCTCACTTTTTCTTATTGCCGATCACGCCCCTTTTCCGAAAGTAATAGAAAGCCTAGCAACAGCGTTGGGCTTCACTTTTACTAATGGCCACGTAAACGCAACACTATTTAGCAAGGCCACGGGTACGCTGATTAGCCATGCAGTAACCTATGCCCATGAAGATGCTAAGCAAGATGATAATTTTAGCGCTAATGTTAATTCTGAAGCCAAACACCCAAACCATGTCGAACTTCCTGTATTTATGCAAGAAAGTCAAAATGGCGCATTCACATCACTATTAAACAGTCAGTTGCACGCAAAAGAAGTGATACAAGTTAAAACTTTCGGCGGCGCTGCCTTTTTACCACCACAAGAAGCAACTTCACTGTTAACCCTTGGGCCACGTACTGTATCTATTGAGCCAGAAGTTCCCTTTGAAATAACGTCAAGCACGCGTCGAAGAGCCATCGAAGGCTGGAGTCAAGGTGCCTTGTTGGAATTTGGTAAGGGGCGGGTTGCAGTGTTTTCTGAAGGCATGATGTTTTCTTCTCAAATCGATACGCGTACGGGAGATAAACATGGTATGAGGTCGGTAGGAGCTGAACAAAACGAACGATTTTTACTTAACATTATTCATTGGCTAGTAGGTTAATCAGAGCTGACAAAAAGTTGAGTGGCGCATAGATGCAAACTTAATGTCAGCTCCGTAATAACAATCAGGGCTTTAGCACTAACGAGTTAATTCTTGTCTAATGATTTCGGCACCTGCACTCAATGCGTTGAGTTTTCCTCGTGTTACATGTTGTGATAACGGCACCATGCCACAGTTAGTACAAGGGTATAGTTTGTCGGCATCAACGAACTTTAAGGCCTTTCTTAGTGTATTAGCGACTTCTTCTGGTGTTTCAATAGTATTGGTGGCTACGTCTATAGCGCCAACCATCACTTTCTTCCCACGAAGCAGCTCGATTAGCTCCATGGGAACCCGAGAATTTTGACACTCTAGCGAAATAAGGTCGATAGAAGACGATTGCAGTTTTGGAAAAATTTCTTCGTATTGTCTCCATTCATCACCTAATGACTTTTTCCAATCGGTGTTGGCTTTAATCCCATAGCCGTAGCAGATATGTACGGCAGTTTCACATTTTAACCCTTCTGCAGCACGTTCAAGTGCCGCGATGCCCCAGTCATTCACTTCATCGAAAAATACATTAAAAGCAGGTTCATCAAACTGAATAATATCTACGCCCGCGGCTTCCAGCTCTTTGGCTTCTTGGTTTAATATTTTCGCAAATTCCCAGGCAAGCTTTTCGCGACTTTTATAGTGACTATCGTAAAGGGTATCTACCATCGTCATTGGGCCGGGGAGTGCCCACTTAATCGGTTGGCTAGTTTGTTGACGTAAAAATTTGGCATCATTAACAAAAACGGCTTTTTGACGAGTAACCTCACCAACCACCATAGGCACACTGGCATCATACCTGTCACGGATTTTTACCGTTTTACGCTGCTGAAAATCAACACCGTTTAAATGTTCAATAAAAGTGGTAACGAAGTGTTGTCGAGTTTGTTCACCATCGCTAATGATATCAACACCAGATTGTCGCTGGTTAAGTAACGAAAGACGTAAGGCGTCTTGTTTGCCCTGAGTCAGCTCATCACCGTCTAATTTCCAAGGTGACCAAAGTGTTTCAGGTTGCGCAAGCCAAGACGGTTTAGGAAGACTGCCGGCAATTGAAGTAGGTAATAATTTTTTCATAATATGTACTACACGTTTGAATGAGTTAAAGGGCGCAGTTTGCAGACCATTGTTGAAGAATATTGTGGTAAGGCTTGATGAAATTCTCTTCAACAAACTTACCTTGTTGAGCCGCTAAGTGATTGCGTTCTTCTCGGTCATATTCTATTTGTGTGAGTGAATGATCTTGGTGTTTTAAATTCGGCTGATACACTCTACCGGCGACCGCGTTTGCATTATAAATCTCAGGGCGATAAATCTTTTGGAAGGTTTCCATGGTGCTAATGGTGCTTATCAATTCAAGGTTGGTGTAATCGTTTAGCAAGTCACCAAAATGATAGAATGCCAAAGGTGCAACGCTATTAGGCGGCATAAAATAGCGAACCTGCAGCCCCATTTTTTGGAAATACTGCTCGGTTAACGATGCGTTATTAGGCAGGTATTCAAAACCTAATACAGGATGCTGATTTTCCGTTCTTTGGTAAGTTTTGTTTTCCGACACACTCAAGCAAATAACAGGTAACTTACTGAAACTTTCTTTGTAAACGTCCGAGTTCACGAATGCTTTAAACATCTTCCCGTGCAAATCACCAAAATCATTGGGAATGCTAAACTGGTCTCGGTCTTTGTTATGTTCAGATAAGATCACGCTAAAGTCGTAGTCTCGTACATAAGACGAAAAGTTGTTCCCCACAATTCCTTCAATGGTTGTATTGGTTTTGCGATCAAGAATATTGGTTTTTAGTATTTCAATGGTAGGAAAAGTACAGCCGTTACCTTCAACATCAATTTCAACCGAAATGATTTCAAGCTTTGCCGAATAACGATCGCCGCTAACATTGTCCCAATACGCTAGAGCATTAAAACGATTGTCTATCATCTGTAATGCGTTGCGAAGATTATCCTGGCGTCGTCTACCTCTAGCCAAGTTAGCAAAGTTAGTAGTGATGCGTGTGTTGTCAGATGGACGATAGTTCTCATCAAAACAAACGCGCTTAAGCGAAAAAGTAAAAGTGTTATTCATGGTGATCTGACATTCCATTTGTGAACATAAACCCAATTTTTTAGCTCAGTTCAACTATTCAGTATTTTCTAATTAAGCACCTAGTAACTAATTAAAAACGAATGCAATACATTAGTTGTGTCGAGCAGATAAGGTTTTATACGCAGATTAACTGATGAATAAAAATGATTTAATTTCATTAAATAATGAAATTTACTCATGAGTGTGTGTTTTAAGATCTAATTTAAATAATGACAGCGCTGCCGTAAAAGCAATCTACTTGTTTGAATCGATGTGAAAATTCAACACAATCAGTAAAAAGAATCAGTAAAAAGAATGAATAAAAAGAATAGAGGTAAATGCTTCAAAGGTCCGAAGCAGCAGGTTTGTTTGCTTCGAACTTATCTGCTTCGGGTTTTGAACACTTTGAATGACAGGGTGACTATTAGTTCGGTTTTGTATTAAAGGGGATAGGGGAATACAGCCACCCAGCTAATGAAGCTTTACCGCGCTTTTACCGTGCTTTGGTTGCACAGCATTGCTTAAATTTTTTCCCGCTGCCGCAAAGGCAAGGTAAGTTACGGCCGTATTTTACTTTGCCGCAGTCATCATGGAGTATCCCATCGTGATAGCACCATTTGCCATCTTCAACAATAAAGTTCGATGTCTCATGTAACTGATATAGGTTTTTATTTTCAAAATAATAAGCCGTAAAATCCACCGTATCCGTCGCGCCTTCATTAATTAGCACTGTAGCTTGAGTAACCCCTTCGGCTTGTTTAATAAGGGGTACATTCTCGGTTTCACCCACTTCCAGTGCAAACCACGTGGCATTAGCTGCATTGGCTGTTAATTCATCAACACTTAATTCCGGTTGACGCACTTTTGTGTAAGTAGCCAGTACATAATCGAATTGCTTACTGGCATACGCAGAAAAACGAGAACGCATTAACTGAGCAGCAGTTTGAGGTGTGGCTTGCCCTTTTAAAAAAGGTTCACAGCAGGAAGAGAATGGTAAATTTGAACAGCAAAAACATCGCATAATTTTTTACAACCAAGTTAGCAGTGCACATATTTAATATATGTTTGGTAAATGTGCACTCGGGCGCAATGCTAACGGTTAATTAAGCGAATTACCATGGCCCTACTGCAAGGTTGCCTTCACTTAACGCTGAATCTACTCGCACATTTACCAAACACACTGAATAAAGTTCGCAAAGCTTTCTGATCATATCGCTATCGGTAGGTTGCAAATCTAAATCAATATTTTCAACATACAGTGTTTTGCATTGGCCGCCGGTTATCAGTTTGCTTATCCATTCTGGCATTTTTTCTTTTTCAGGTTTTTGAATACGGATAGCGTGGTCGACTTCTTTTGAAAACGACACTGAATCGGCCAATAGATAATTCCAGCCCTTACTCGTGCCACCTTTTCCTTCACCTGGATAGCCTTCGAAAGGTAAGGGGAGCTGTACAACGTTAGAAATAGCGGTGCTTGAAACAGACTTATTGGTCACTGAGGTACGTAATGCCTGTAAACGTGCAATTGGAGAAGTGTTCATAGCGTTACCTTTTCGTAAGTTATTTTAAGGCTGGTTATCTATACAGTGTGTATGCGTATACAGTAGTTACAAGTTGAAAGGATTGCAAGCATTAAATTGTGTTTTTTTCACACAATGCTTATTTCTTAAATGCTTTTGAATGGTTATACCGATTTAAAGACGCACGTGCTTCGCGCGCAAACGCTGTAATATCAATGACTACAGCGTATTGTCGGTTAAGGGTAGGCGTACAGCCACCAAAGGGTAAGCAAACTTAATGACTAAATTGGCGACTTAGGTACACTACAACCGCATAGAATTTCATTAGGTTAAACACGATGGCGTGAACCTAGTAACAAAAAATAAGGCATGATTTGCGGTGAGCAGTTTAATAACACTAGGGTATGTTGGTATGTTTGTTTCAGCGTTTCTTGCTGCCACAATATTACCCTTAAGTTCTGAACTGGTATTTACCACCTTGGCGTTAAACGGTTCATCTGCGTTGGTGTTACTCGTTGTTGCATCTGCAGGTAATGTGTTGGGTTCAATCGTAAATTATGTTTTGGGCTTTCGCTTCGGCCAATTGGCAGCGACCAAGTTGCTGCGCGTTTCTCACGCCACCTTTATGCGGGCTGAAGTCATGTATAAAAAGTGGGGGAAATGGTCTTTACTGCTAGCCTGGGTGCCAATTATTGGTGACCCATTAACTCTGCTAGCAGGCACCTTACGTACGCGCTTTTGGTTTTTCTTACTGATTGTGGGAATAAGTAAAACTGCGCGATATGCCGCGCTGTTGTTTTTTATCACTCACTAAATTTGCACCAGTACTGGTTAAGCTTGTACAGCGTGTTTCCGGTTTTTATTACGAGCATGTTTTTTTCGCGCAGTAGTCACCAAACCTTTAATTCGGTTGAATAACAATACAAAGGCAAAAAGCCAATACCATATGGGTTCTTGCCATAGGGTTTTTTGCGACCATGAAAAATGAAGCAACGCCAAAGGTACTATTAAATAAATACTGTTATGTAAATGCTGCCAACGCTTGCCCATACTGCGACGAATTTTCTGAAAAGACGTTACTGTCAATACGAAGAGTAAAACCAAAGCGGTAAGCCCTACAACAATATAGGGCCGTTTAACCAACTCGGTAGCAATCAAGCCCATGTCTAGTTGCAGTTCGAACAGGATGTAAGTCACAAAATGCGACAGTGCATACACAAAGCTATATATCCCCAGCATTCGCCTGAATTTAATTGGCTCTGGGCTAGGCAGCATTTTTGCTAATGGGCTTAACATCAGCGTAATAAGTAAAAGGTGTATTGCCCATATACCGGTTTCGTTTAGCAACGTATCAACAGGATCGGGGCCTAAATTATCGGTTACGCCAGCGTAAAAAAGGCCAACTAAATACCCAAGTGCCAGTAAATGAATGATGCCCTTTAACGACCTGCGAGTTAAATTTGAAACACGAACGGGTTTTTTGAATATTTTCATTAGAAGTTACGGGTTAAATCCATGTTTGCATAAAGTGGCGCTACTTCGCTGTAACCATTGTACATTTCGGTAGGTATTCTATTACGTGACAACAAGCCACCAGTGGTAATACGGCGTTCGCTAGCTTGACTCCAGCGTGGGTGTGATACGTCAGGATTAACGTTCGCATAAAAGCCATATTCGTTAGACGCTAAGCGGTTCCATGTAGTGGGGGGCTGCTTATCGGTCAAGCGGATACGGACTATCGACTTAATACTCTTAAAGCCGTACTTCCATGGCACAACTAATCGAACGGGGGCGCCGTTTTGTGGTGGTAGAGTTTTACCGTAAAGTCCTACCGACATTAGCGTAAGAGGGTGCATGGCTTCATCTAAACGCAAGCCTTCAACGTAAGGGTATTCAATGCCGCCACCCAAGAAACGGTTACGCTGCCCCGGCATCTGTTTAGGATCGTCGAGGGTTTCAAACGCGACATATTTGGCTGACGATAAGGGATCTGCCGCTTTGAGTAATGCGCCTAACTCGTAACCAATCCAAGGGATAACCATAGACCATGCTTCTACACAGCGAAGGCGATAGATACGCTCTTCAAGTGGAAAACGTTTCGTTAAATCATCAAGATTTAGTGTAAGCGGTTTGTTCACCAGCCCATCTACTTTTAACGTCCATTCAGAAGTATCAAATTCTTGCGCGTTTTTAACCGGTTCGTCTTTAGCAGTACCAAACTCATAGAAGTTATTATAAGAGGTGGCCTTAGCTTCTGGCGTTTGAGTTTCGCTAATTTGATATTTTTCTGGTTGGCTAAATTTCAATGCTTGGGTTTTGAACGCCGCCGCTTGCTTTTCATCGTCTTCCCAAAACCAACCTGCTGCATTCGCGGAATTTGAAAGCAGAGCAGAAGCACCTACAAAACCAAGAGATTTTAGTAACTGGCGACGATTAAGGTAAACACTTTCATCGGTTACGTGATTGTCGGTTAGCTTGACTGATGGTTTAAAGGGTTTGGACATGCTTACACCATTATTGTTGAGCGCGCTTAAACATTAAAAAAATCGATACGCAGAGTAACTTCGACTTCGCGCAAAGGCGCCGAGGTTACATTACTTACGTGAAGGCAAGGTTTTAAGATTGCAAAATGTAATACACGCGTACTTTTTAAAAAGGATAAATAGCAACTACAGATTAAACGCGCATATATAAAGACCCTTTAAATAAGAATAAAATTTCATGCATTACAAAGAACACCTCGTTTAAAACACAAAGCACGTCAATCTTTAATCTCACCCCGAGAATGGGCGTAACTTTGGCATGTAACCTTATCTTCACCAAGCAAAAATGGATAGCGAACACAGCAAGACACACAATAGCTTTAAAGGATACGAGTTAAACTAATTAGGCTTTTTTGTGCATAGTAATCAATAGCTTTAGCTTGAGCTAAAAATAAAAAGCGCGTAATTTAAATGGTTTACCTATTTTAATAACAAGTATAAAAATGAAAGCCAACGAAAAAGAGCAATCAGCGCTATCTGGCTCAGAAACCAGAGATGTGATCACCCCGTATGCCTTTAAAGTTGACCACACGCTATTAGGTATTCCTCTAGCCACACCGATTAAGCGCGCACTGGCAATGATCATTGATGTCATTTTAATATTTATGGCTGCAAAGCTTAGCGCAACGTTAATTGCCTTTGTTGCTGCTATGGCATTTTATAAAGGCACTGCACAACAATACCTTCCTAAAATGTCGCCGTTTTGGCGCAGAGCCTTAAAGCTTTTTGCGGCAAGCTTTCTATTTGTAAGCTCGCTAACGGTACTCTCATTAGCAATAGATTTCTTTGAAGGCGATAGCGCTATACAAGGAATTCAAATAGAAGAAGCAGAAGGGAAAGATGAGTTAAGTGAGCATGATAAATCAATAATACGTACCTATTTAGCGCAAACAGACAACGATAAAAACTGCGATGAAATTTGCCAGAGCGCTGCTAGCGCTAATTTAGTTGCTCAATTACCTGAACTTGCTGAAATTGAAGACGCTGAAAGTACTCAATTTACCCGATCGCTACTGCACTTGATGGCTATAGCAGGTGAAGACTCTAATGCAGCAGAAGATAGTAAAAATACAGATTTAGTGCCAGAGAGCATTGCGGGCGAAGTTACAAATGAAAGTAGCACAACATCTGTCACCAGTATTTTGCAGTGGGGTAAAGGGATTATTCAAGATCTAGGTTTAGGTTTCGGTTGGGCTGCGGTTTATTTTACCTTGTTCTCTTTACTCTGGCGCGGGCAAACTCCAGGTAAAAAAGTGTGTAATATTCGCGTGGTTTCGCTTAGCGGTGAGCCACTTGGCATGCTTGATTGCTTTGGCCGGTACGGCGGTTACGGAGCAGGTTTTGCGACGGGGTTATTAGGCTTTTTACAAGTGTATTGGGACCCAAACAGACAAGCCATTCAGGATAAAATATCTGCCACCGTGGTTATTCAGGGGAGTGTGAACCAAGTTGTAGATGCGCAAACCGTTGCAGATGCAGTTAACGTCTAGCCCTAGTTTACGCAACTGAATAACTTTTCTCCACACTCAACCTTTTCCAGGCTTAACGCTAACCGTGAAAGTTATCTTGAATGCCACCTTGTCGAGGAGAAAAGAGTGTGCCATACAAGCGTGAGGCAAATTCATCGGTCATACCAGAGATGTAGTCTGCCAGCACGCGCATGCCGTTATTTTGTTCGCACGCTTTCAACCAACGCTCTTGCGTGTTTTCGGGTAATAAGCGTTCGGGATCAGAGCTGAAGGCTTCTAGTAGCTCCATCACTACCATTTGGCCTTTATATTCAAGCTGCTGTACATCAGGACGACGAATCACTTTGTTATAAACAAAGCGCTTAAACAGGTCTAAACCACTTTCAAAGTCGGTTGGCATCTTAGCGTTATAGGCAAGCAGCGGATGCTCAAAGTCATCTACATCGGCTATTTCTATGGCGGTAATAAAACTGTTTACCAAAGCACCAATAGCGTTTTTGCGCTCGTGATGGGCTTTGCTGAAAAGCTTATCGGTCAGTTCATCAATATTATCTGACAACCATTTTATCTCTAGTGACTTGAGCGGCATGGTGACATCGCTAATAAAGTCTTGTCGGTTCACCATGTCCATTACAATTGCGTCTTCTAAATCGTGTATGCCATAAGCAATATCATCCGCAAGTTCCATAATCGAGCAATCAAAAGACTTGAAGCGCGTTTTACTGTGCTTGTTATCAAACTGGTTGAATGACATGAACTTGTCTTTGTCTTGCAAACTAAAAGGCGCTAGCAACCAATCGAACAAAGGTTCGTCGCAGCGAAACAAGCCTTTAGGCGGATGCCATTGGCTTGCTTTGACTTGGCGTAATGATGCGGGGCGCTCACCCATAACATTAGGGGTTGTTAAGGTATCGATAAAATTGGGGTATTTCACAAGGCCCAGTACACTTCGGCGGCATAGGTTCATGCCATGCTCGGCGGTGTAGGGTTCTAATTGAGTAATTATACGAAAGGTCTGGCCGTTGCCTTCAAAGCCGCCATGTTCGTGCATCATATAATGAAGGGCAATTTCACCACCGTGTCCGAAAGGCGGGTGGCCAATATCATGGGCCAAGCATAGGGTTTCAATAAGCGTAGCATCAAGAGCTAATTTACTGGCTATTTCTGGAAACTTACCCGTTAGTTGCGCCGTAATGCCTGTGCCTATTTGCGCGGCTTCTAAAGAATGGGTAAGGCGAGTGCGATAAAAGTCACTTAGTCCAACCCCCAACACTTGGGTTTTGGCTTGTAAGCGCCTAAAAGCGGCACTGTGAAGTACGCGAGCTTTATCTCGCTGGTAGGGATTACGATGATCGCCATCGCGAGAAACACTGCGCGGCAGTCTGCGTGCGTGTAATTCTTCTTCCCATTTTTGTACTGTCACAGTGTGTTCCTTTTTTAAATTTCTTCCTGGGTAATTTCGTCTAAACTAAGCGAAAAACTAGGCACATAGCGAGTCAGGAAATAATCGACTTCATCTGAATGGTATTCTTTTAAAATCTTATCTAAACGCTTTTTCGCCAATTTGAATTCTTGGTTTCCTGCAGAAAGTTCTTCTAAGGTTTTCAAGTAGGCGCATAGCACGTCGGCAGCCTTAACAATAAAGGCTTCTTCTTCTGTGTGAAAATTAGCATCAATGAGTGAAGCGTAATCCTCTTTGAATGCGTCTGGTGCCATGTCGATTAAAATGTTTTCGGCTATCTTTTCAATCTTTTTGTATTCGTGCTTAATGTCTGGATTATAATATTTTACCGGTGTTGGTAAATCGCCCGTTAGTACTTCAGACACATCATGAAACATCGCAATGGTAGCAATACGTTCTGCGTTTAATGTTCCGCCAAAAAACTTGTTCTTTATTAAGGCGAGGGCGTGAGCCACCATGGCTACTTGTAAGCTATGCTCCTGAACGTTTTCCGTTCTTACATTGTGCATAAGCGGCCAGCGATTAATTAGCTTTAATCGGGCAAGGTGAGCAAAAAAATGGCTTTTATCTGACACATTAAGCGCCTTGTTGATAGTGTTGAAAGAAGTTACCTATACGGTGAAGCGCAGGAACTAGCACATCACTATGAGGTAAAAACACTAAACGAAAATATACACCGTCAGAAAGATTAAACGCTTTACCGTGTACTAATAGTATCTTTTCAGCGCGCAGCAAATCTAAAATCATCTGCTCATCATTGTTTATGTTGAATTTTTTCTCATCAACGCGAGCGAAGCAATACATAGCACCTTTAGGCTTAACGCAGTGTATACCGTCAATACTGTTTAGCATGTCTACCGCCACATCACGCTGAATGCGCAGGCGACCCGTGTCTTTCACTAAATCGTTTATACTCTGATAGCCCCCTAATGCGGTTTGAATCGCACTTTGGCAGGGTACATTTGCACACATCCGCATAGACGACAGAATATTTAAGCCTTCAATGTAATCTCTTGCTAAACGTTTGTTGCCACTTACCACTAACCAACCAGAGCGAAACCCTGCAACACGATAGTTTTTCGACAATCCGCCGAACGTTACGAAAAATACATCATCAGCAAGAGAGGCAATACAGGTGTGCTCGGCATCGTCGTATAAAATTTTATCGTAGATTTCATCACTGAAGACAACTAAGCCATGTTCTCTTGCTAAATCGACGACGTCTTGCAACAAGGCTTTGTCGTACACAGCACCAGTAGGGTTGTTCGGGTTAATTAGTACAATAGCCCGTGTTTTGCTGGTGATTTTGCTTTTTATGTCGTCTAAGTCAGGGAACCAGCCCGCTTGTTCATCACATCTATAATGTACTGGAGAGCCTGATGACAAACTGACTGCCGCTGTCCACAACGGATAATCTGGGCTTGGGATCAGTACTTCGTCGCCATGATTAAGTAGCGCTTGCATAGCCATCATTATTAATTCGCTAACGCCGTTACCAATGTAAACATCGTCTACACGAATATGCTGAATATTGCGCTGCTGGTAATACTGCATGACGGCCACACGTGCTGCGTAAATTCCCGTTGAATCTGAATATCCTTGAGAAGTTGGCAGGTTATGAATAACGTCTTTAAGAATATCGTCGGGGGCTTCAAAGCCAAATGGGGCAGGGTTACCAATATTTAGTTTTAAAATACGGTGGCCTTCATCTTCCATCTTTTTAGCTTGCGCCGCAATGGGGCCGCGAATGTCATAACAAACGTTATCTAATTTGTGTGAGCGAGATACAGTTTTCATGGTCTTTCTGGTTAATTTACAGACCTTGAGGTTAACGTAAACCACATACCCTTGCGAAGCCTAATTTAGCGCTAAACGTGAAAAACATTTCGATTTGGTTAAAAAGTGCACGGACAATTGGAGTTTGCATCACAAAACTGGCCGAAAACACTTAAAAATTGATTGTTAAACACAATATTTAAAAAAACTTCATAGAGTAAACTTACCAATTAACAGCTAATTAGAAATAAAAAATCATTTAAAAGGCTAAAATCTTGTTAATTAATTGTAAAATTAAGTGAATCGGCCTATCGTATAAGTACGGCGCATTAGTATGGGCGCGCCAACACCTTTTACGTGTAATAGCAGAGGTAATTCTCATTATGTCGCACCATTTTAAAGAAACCCCAGAAAATGCGATAACACAAAGCGGTATTGCAAGGGTAATTCCTTGTAAGGAACTCGATATAGGCGATCCTATAAAATGGCTTTCACTTGGTTTACGTGACGCAATGCGTACACCTATTTTAACCGCGGTGTATGGCGTTATGTTTGCCGTAATCCCTTGGTTCATAATGTACTTAGTAGAAATGACAGGTTGGCATTTAGTCATCATGCCTGCCATTGTGTGCTTTATGTTGATTGGTCCTTTCTTAGCTGCAGGCCTTTATGATATTAGCTGGGAGCTCGAGAAAGGGCACAAGCCTACCTTTATGCATTCATTGCGCGCGATGCGAAGAAATGCAGTAAATGAATGGGGGTTTGGAATATTGCTAATGGTGATGATGATTTTTTGGCTGCGTGTAGCATCACTTATTCATGCACTCTATCCATCGCATATAGAAACGACTATTGAGAGTTTAATGCCATTTTTAGTATTGGGCTCAATTGTAGGTGCAGGCTTCACGTTAGCGATGTTATTTATTACCGCATTTACTCAACCTATATTAATGGAGCGTAAGGTCGATTTGGCCACTGCGTTACTTACTAGTGTAAATGCAGTATGGGTCAATAAAGTTCCCATGCTTATATGGGGCGCCATTATATTTACGGCGGTAGCCATCGGCTTCGTTACAGGATTTGTTGGCTTCATCATATTAATGCCGCTAATTGGTTATGCGTCATGGCATGCATACATCGACGCTATTTCGACTAAACGCGTAAGAAAATATGATTAAAATGTAGTTTTATTACGAAAAATTGAGGCGGGCATACGGATTTTTATCCAGTTGCCCGCCTTTTTTTTGTGAAAATTTCATACAAAAGGCTTTTATTTGTACAAGGATAGACAAAAGTATTAGACCTTTTTAATAGTAAAATATCTCCACCTAGAACGAACCGTTATAACTCAGGCTGATAAAGCTATATAAATCAAACGTATAGTTTGTTAAAGACTTAGTAACATTCTGATTTACCGTTAGTTTACTCACCTTATACAATCTTTAAACAGCAATAATTTCCATTTTAGGTCATAAATAAAGGGCACTCAGGGAATACCTTCCTTGTACTGCTTTTATGAGTTTGCCAAAACCTTTGAGGATCTAATGATGAAATTACTTAAAACTTTAGCGGCTACTGCTGCACTAGCTTTTGCTGTTAATGCTAACGCTGCCCCAGAAAAAGACGTACGCTTTGTAGGCGAAACACAATTTTCTGGTTTCTGTAAAGCGGTTGTACTTGATGATATTAAAGTATTGCGTTCAAGCCTTGCCCGTAACGTAGGTCGCATTGGTGCTAGCCAACGTGAAGTATTACGCATGGTAACTGCAGAAGACGGTTTAACATGTAACGGTGTTAACTTAATCAAGTTCTCTGTTGAGCGCGATGCCAACTCAGTTCACGAATACCTAACGTCACGTAGTTAATTGTGCGTTTACTAAGTTAGCGGGTGGCTGCGCTGTTATGTTTTATCAGCAGAAACACCCGCTACGTAAGTAATGTCTTTACACTATTTATGACTTAGTCATCGCAACTACACTATTCACACTTTTATAAGTTTAGCTATTCTAGCTTGTCCGTTCACTATCATTCGCTGAGTATTAAAACGCAGCTTAAGTAGTAACACATAAGCAAGTGGTACCAAAAATAAACTGGTCATGGTGGAGAACACTAGCCCACCAATAATGGCAATGGCCATTGGCGAGTAAGGCGGACCGTCGCCACCTATTCTTGTTGCACCCATTGCTAGCGGTACTAGGCCGAGTACGGTTGTTGCCACTGTCATCAGAATAGGTCTAATGCGAGATTGTGCGCCCAGCACAACGGCGTCATATAGGGTTATCCCCTCATTAACTAATTGATTAATTCTATCAACTAATACAATCCCGTTGTTTACCACTATACCCATGAGAATTAGCATGCCAATCATGCCCATTATCGACATGGATGTACCTGTTACCATAAAGGCCCAAAAGACGCCGGTAAATGAGAAAAGTAACGACGTTATCACCGAGGTAGGCAGCACGAGTGATTCAAACAGCGCCGCCATCACTACATAAATCATGCACAAGGCGAGTAGCATATTCATTTGCATCACCCCATTGGCCTCATCTTGGCGTGAGAAGCTGCCATCTAGTGTCCACTGGTAACCCGTGGGCAGTTCGATATGGGCTAATGCCTGTTGAATACGCCCTTTGGCTTCTTCTATAGTGGCATCATCTTCCAAATTTGCGCCTATATCTAACGCCGTTTGTCGGTAGCTTCGATTAATTTGCGAAAGTTGCTGCACAATCGAGAAGTCCGCCACCATAGCAAGAGTGATTGCCCGGTCTTGATTAAACCCAATATTGATATGCTTAAGTGCATCCAACGATTTTTGAACATCGCTGCCATAGCGAAGTTGAACATTCACTTCACCTGCATCACCATATCGAAATGTGCGTAAATTCGCGCCTCTTAATGCCGTAGCCACAAGCTGGGCTACGTCATTCACTTGAATGCCCAACCGGTTCGCCTTTTCTCTATCAATTCGAATCTGAAGTTCGTCACGCTTAGAGCCAGTATCGGCTTTCACATCGGTGAGTCCATCGATATTAGCGAGTATAGGGATAAGGCGTTCTGATATTTCTAGCAAGGTATCTGAAGATTCGCCCAATAAGGTAATACGCACACCGCCGCCATTGCCACTGTCCCATTGAAATGATGGGCGAGCTCTAACGAAGGCAGGCATGCTCTCTCGAATATCTTCTTTAATCGTACCCACACTCACAGGGAGATCGTCGTTTAGGGTTATTCCACTTACAGCATGACCAGGTGTAAAGTAGGTATAAACTTGCTTTATATGGAAACGTTCTTGGTTTTCATATAAAAACGCCTCCATTTTATCCACCGTTTTTTCTACTTCATCAAGCGTGTAGTTCTGAGTAACATGATAATTAAGCCAAATTCGTTCTTGATTATCGTTACCTTCATCATCGGAGGTGACGACCTGCATAGGAATAGCAGTAGAAAGCAAAATACCTAATGCCATTAGTGATGTTTTTCCTTGGTTTGCCATTACCCAAGACAGAATTCGACCATATCCCGTGATATAGCCAGGTGTGCTGTCTTCTTTCGCTTTAGGAATTGCTATTTTTGTAGTAAGCAACGGGATCAAGGTTTTGGCAATAAACAACGAGGCGAAAAGCGAGATACAAATGGCGATGGCAACGTGCTCTAAAAATATGGTGACGTCAATTTTTACCCCTACAATATTGGGCAAAAATACAATGGCCGTAGTGGCGGTTCCTGCAATAACGGCTAGGCTAACATTGTTAACCCCACGCTGAGTGGCGGAGCTAATGTTGTTATCTTGTTGACGTTCTTGAAAGATACTTTCGGTAATAACCACCGCATTATCAACCAACATACCTACCGCTAACATTAACCCCATTAAGGACAAAATATTTAGGGTGTAGCCCAATAAGTACATTACCCCTAAGGTGATGCAAATAGAGAAGGGAACAGAAAGCACCACAATTAATGTAGTCGTCAGTTGGCGCAAAAATAAATACAGCACAACGATAGAAAGTAATGCGCCTAACAGTCCGGCACTTAACAAATCAGACAGCGACGAGGTTACGCTTTTTGCCACATCATCCATAACAAACAGGTTAATACCCGTAAATGCAGGGTCAGACTTGGCTTCCTCTATCACTTCCATCACTGCCGACGAGACTTCGACTAAATTGCTGCCAGACTCTCTGAATATATTGAAGCCTACTGCAAAGGTTCTATCTAGGTGGCGGCCTTCGCTTTGCTCGGGCAATTCAAAGCTGATAGTGGCAATGTCTGACAAACGCACATTGGGTGAAACCCACATGTTTTCGAAATCGGCCATGTCGGTGAATTCACCAACAGGATTAACCAGTATTTTTTCGCCATTGTCATACATGTAGCCTGCGGTTAACGAAAAGTTGGCGTTTTGAAGCTTTTGACCCAAGGCAGTGACATCCACTTGATAGGCGGTCAGTAATTTCGGGTCTAACCGAATAGTAATTTGCCTTTTGAGAGTGCCATATAGTTCTACCTTAGACACACCTGCAACACGCTCAATAGGGCGCTTTAAGTTGCGCTCTAATAAGTCATACGCAAGGGATAGATCACGATCGCTCGATACGCGAAGTTGAAAAATAGGCATATCATTGGTGTTAAATTTGTACACCATGACACGTTCTACATCTGCAGGAAGCAGGTGGCGAATAGCGTCAATCTTTTCTCTGGCTTCTACGCCCTTTGCCTTAAGGTTTTCATCCCAATCAAACTCAACGATAACTTCCGCTTTATTTTCATATGACCTTGCTCGCAATCGTTTAATACCCGACATGGTGGCGATGGCTTCTTCCACCGGGCGGGTGATCATGGTTTCAATTTCAACCGGCGTGGCATCGGGGTAGGGCACCTCGACCACCATTTCAGGAATATCAATGCCAGGGAATTTTTCTAATGGCAACAACTTTCCAGACACTGCGCCAAACAACAACATGGAGATAAACACCATGCCTATAGTCACTGGGCGATTTAACGCAAATCGAGCTAGTGCAGCGCCAATACCATGGATAGTATTTTCAGTGGGCTTATTAGGTTGCGTAGCGCCATTGTTATGCTTATCGTTAGGCGTTTTCATAGGTGCCTCCCGAAACCTCTGAACCTTGGTTTTTTTCTACCACGGTTGATGCTTTTTTATCGAAAAGGCTGTAAAGCACGGGTAGCAGTATTAGGGTTAGTAAGCTAGAAAATAGCAACCCGAAAATTACCGTAATGGCCATAGGTGTGCGTATTTCAGCGCCTTCACCTAAACCAAAGGCCATGGGCATCAAGCCTAAAATCGTTGTCAGGGTTGTCATCACAATGGGGCGTAAACGGGTTTTTCCTGCATCGATGATGGCCGCGTTTTTTTCCATGCCGTTAGCACGTAACTGGTTAATGCGATCAACAAGCACAATAGCGTTGTTAACCACGATGCCGCACAGCATAATAAGCCCAATGAATACCACTACGTTCAATGGTGTATTGGTAAGCCATAGTCCGTACACAGAACCCGCGCCAGCAAGGGGAACAGCGAACAGTATAAGCAGTGGATGTAGAAGTGATTCAAATTGTGACGCCATCACCAAATACACCATAAAAATAGCCAGCGCTAAGGCAAATTGCAGCGACCTGAAGCTATCTTGCATATCTTCACTTTGCCCAGTCACTGTGGCATCCATAGACAAAGGTAACTGCGTATCGTTAAGCACCATATTGACCAATGCAACGGCCTCATCTAGCTTCCCTTTTGCTAAATTGGCAGAAATTAATGCCACCCGTTGTTGCCCAATACGCGTAATTTCACTGGGCCCAACACTCATGTAAACATCGGCTACGGCGCCAAGGGGAATAGGTTGTGATGAATCAGGGTTTACGACAATGGCCCGTACATCATTGATGTTGTCGCGCTGACTGTCTTTGGTTCTAACCAATACATCCACTTTTCTATCTTCAAGGCTGTATTGTGTTGCAACGCGGCCACCAATTTTAGCGGCAATTAAAGACGATACCGTGGCAGCATCAAGGCCTAAACGAGATAGCTTGGCATGATGAAACTCAATTTTTAGTTCTGGGTTACCTTCACGAATACTGGTAGCGATATCGGTGAAATTGTTATGTGTACTTAATTCGTGGGCAATTTTATCGCTATAGGTTTGAAGTTGGCGTAAATCATAACCACTCACTTCAACTTGAATAGGCGAGGCAAAAGTAAAAAGTTCTGGCTCAGTAAAAGTAGCTTGAACATTGGGGTAACGGTTAAGCGCATCGCGCAGAGCGGCCTTTACCTTGTCCATATTGCTACTCGCATTTTTGCCTTCGCTCGAACTGGAACTGGCATTAGGAGCCATTACGATGTTGAGTCTTCCCCAGTGATCGCCACCTTGACTAGGCGCGGCACTAATTAAACTTCCCGTACCCGACATAGCGTATGTTCTTGCTACGTTCGCATCTGCCGATGCGATTGTCGATAAGTTCGATAACGTTGCATCTGTTGTGCTTAAGGGGGTACCCGCTGGTAGGGTAATATCTACCGAGAATTCACCTTGCGACATAGTGGGAATAAGCTCCATACCCAGTTTAGGGACAAGAAGCAGCGCACCGCCGGCTGAAACTAAGGCTATCATGACCACAAGTGTTCTGGCCTTCAAGCTAGCAATTAGGGCGCTGTGATATATTTTCTCTAGGCCATTAAAGCCCTTATTAAATATCCACACTAAGGGCGTAAACAATAGCGACAAGCCCTTTGCAAGAATATGCCATGCACCAATCACTAAGGTAATTAACGCGGCAGGCAAATACACGAACACAAAGCGAAGTATCGTTGCAAAAGGCCATTTTACGACATAGCCAATTTTCCCTAGCAAGCTAGTGGGGCGCGCTTTTGCCGGGGATGAAAAAGTATCTTCATGGGCAAGCTGTGTTTTTTGCTTTCTTCGCGCCATGGCGGGAATAAGAGTGAGCGCTACCACTAACGAAGCGGCGAGTGCAAAACTGACAGTAAGGGCTTGATCTTTAAATAGCTGGCCCGCTATACCTTCTACAAAAATAAGCGGCACAAATACGGCCATTGTGGTTAGTGTAGAAGCGACAATGGCACCTGATACTTCCTTAGTGCCTGATGCAGCCGGATCGTCAGCCAAAACAGGAGTACTTTGGCTGATATGACCATCAGCATTGTTTGCTAACATAGCTTGCCTACGCTTTTTGTGGCGGTCGATGTTTTCTAACACCACAATACTGTTATCGACAAGCAAACCTACGGCCAGTGCAATTCCCCCTAAACTCATCATGTTTAAGCTTATATCGTTGGCATACATCAGGTTAAAGGTGGCAATAACCGACACAGGAATAGACACAGAAATGATGACTGTAGTCCAGAAGTCTTTAAGAAATAGGTACAGCACCAACATGGCAAGTAACCCGCCCATGATTGCCGCTGACTTAACATTATCGATGGCTTGCTTTATAAACACACTCTGATCGTATATTTGCGTCAGTGTGTAATTCGAAGGAATGTCATTCTCAACTTCACTAAGACGAGAGGCTATTTGCTTTGCTACATCAACTGCATTTGCATCACCTTCTTTGTAAATCGCAATTTCAACCCCTTCACTGCCATTAAAGCGGGTTACCACACTACGATCTTTATAAGCACTTTCTACCGTCGCCACATCTTTTAATTGAATGTTTCTACCTTCGAAACGGCCAATAAAAAGGTTTTCAATTTCGGTCAGGTTTTCAAATTGATTCAGGGTACGCACCAGGAACGCTTGGGCATCGCCTTCAATACGACCACCTGCGGCGTTGACATTTTCGGCTTTAATACGGTCAATAATACGGGTAATAGGGATAGATAACTGACTGGCTTTACGTTGGTCGATAAGAATGTGTACTTCGTTTTCAAGGCCACCGCCAACACGCACAGCAGCCACACCCTCAACAGATTCGAGAGCCCGTTTCACTTGTTGCTCGCCGTATAACCGTAGCCTTTTCATTTGGGCGGTAGACAGTTGGCCGGTGGCCACGTTTTCTGTAAGCCCCAGTTTGATCACCGGATCTAAACTCGGATTAAAGCGCAACAGACGAGGCTTTTCAATGTCGAGAGGCAGTTGAAGCACATCAAGTTTTTCGCGCACTTCTAAGCTCGCGAAATCCATGTCGGTGCCCCATCTAAACGTCATCACTACATCTGATTGGCCAGCACGAGAAGTAGAGGTTACTTTTCTTACCCCTTTTACTACGCCAATAGCCTCTTCAATAGGTTTAGAAACAAGTTGTTCCACTTCGCCTGGCGCTGCACCTGTGTAATCGGTCCTAATGGTTAGCGTGGGGTAGGAGAGGTCGGGCAGTAAATTTACCGATAACCGACCTAATGAGACCATACCAAACAACAGCACAGCAAAAGTAAACATAGACACGGCAACCGGGCGTTTAACCGCTATATCAACAATACGCATGGTATATCCTTCTTATAGCGGGCTTAGCCGTTAACGACATCTACAGGGGCTTGGTCTTTTAGGTTTTGATGGCCAGCAGTCACCACTTTTTCTTCAGCTTGTAAGCCGCTTAACACTTCAATCATTCCGTTTTGTTCAAAGCCCGTAACAATGTCGACTTTTGTGGCTATATTGTCTTTAACAACAAAGACGCTATGTTGATTGTCCATAGCGATAAGCGCACGTCGAGGAAGTAGCGTAGCGCTATTGTGAAGTGCATATTCAAGGGCTACGTCGGTGAACATACCCGCTTTTAATACGTATTTTTCATTTGGTACCGCAAGGGTAACTTTAAATGTGCCTGTAGCCGCATCAATAACAGGGCTAATTCGCTCTACCGATGCCGTTAACGATTTATTGCCTAGTGCAGCAACAATAAGGGTGGCGGGTTGACCTACTGCTACATTTTGTAATTCGTTTTCAGGCAAATACACCACGCCTTGTAAATTCTGCTGTTGCACAATATGGAACATGCGCTCTCGCTGGAAAGATTCAGTCAGGTTACCTACTTTGGCGTTTCGAGAAGCGATAAAACCGCTAATAGGGGCAGTAATGGTGGTTTCTTTTAAATCTAGTTCAGCAAGATGAACCGACGCTTTGGCTGATTCATATTGTGCGGTCAGTTTGTCGTAGGTATCTACGCTGATAAGGTTCTTAGAATACACTTTGTTTACCTTATCTAACTCACGCTCAAGACCAGTTAAATCTGCCTTTGCCTTCGCAAGATTAAGTTCATATCTGCGTTTATCTAATTGCGCGAGAATTTGGCCTTTTTCAACGTAATCACCTTCTTCTACCACTATCTGTTCAATTATGCCGGACGCCCTTGCTACCACAAATGCTTCCTCTCTTGCTTCCAAAATCGCGGTAGTGGTATACGTGGAGCTAATTGACCCCTTGGTCACCGTAGCGGCTTCTACCGGTATGGCTATCACCGCTTCAGCGATGTCTTCCGTTGGATTTATTGCATCGGCGTCGGTACACGCACCTAGTAACAAAGATAAAGAGAGTATGCCGCCAGTAAGGGACAGTGTGCGAAGCGAGTTAAACGAAGCGTCCATGGTTAAATACCTGATTGTTGTCGTTAATTATTAGAGTAATAACAGCTAACAGCAGCAACCATGCCAGTAAATGTAAGGAGATGTTTATTTATTAATAATCAAAAGGTTAGCTTGATTTTCTGAGGGAAATAAAAAAGGGCTATCAATCACTGATAGCCCTTTACACTAATAGATGGTGTATTAGCCTAATTGTGTGTGGATTCAACTAAAGTATAGCTGGTGGTGATCTCCACGTTGCCCGTTAGCATCAACATAACCGAACAGTATTTTTCAGTAGAAAGTTGTACTGCACGTGCCAATGCCTTCTCGGTCACGCTGCTAGCTACCACTGTGTAGTGGGCATGAATTTTTGTAAATACACGAGGGGCGTCATCAGCACGATCAGCTTCTAGTTCACATTCACAGCTTTCAATTTCGTGGCGGCCTTTTTTAAGAATGTCTACCACATCAATACTGGAGCAAGCGCCAACGGCTAATAATACTGACTCCATTGGTGATACCGCATTTCCACTACCGTCCATGACGGTTTTATACCCACTGTCGGTAGTACCGGTGAAAGTGAGGTCTTTATCCCATGAAACTTGTGCTTTCATTATACTTCCTACCTATTACTTGCTGCTTACGATTGGGTGAGACGAACGGCGTCTGTGCCAATGGTAATTTTCTTTTGCTTATACAATGCGCCTAATGCTTTTTTATAAGCGGCTTTGCTCACATTAAAGTGTTGGTAAATGGCGTCGGGCGGACTTTTGTCGGTTAATGTTGAAATGCCACCATGGGCTTCCAAATCATCTAAGATGGCTTGCTGCAAGGCATCTCGGGTTTCCTTATCATGACGCTGCAACACCACATCAATTTTGCCATCTTCACGGATGGTTTTGACTACGCCATCGGTAGATTGCCCTACTTTAAGTGGTTTAAATGCATCGCTATGGAATATTAAGCCCAGGGCTCTTTCGTTCAATACCACTTTAAAGCCTAAGTCTGACTTGGCATAAACCAAACAACTTACATTTTCACCTTCGCTAAGATAGGCGCTTCCTTCTTTAAGGAAATAGTGCAAACGGGTTGCACCTAAAATTCTATTTGTTTTTTCATCAAAGAAAGCGTGAACAACGTAATACATGCCGGGATCTATAGGCGATTCTTGATAATCGGCAGGAATGAGTAAGTCGTTCTCTAGGCCCCAGTCGAAGAATGCACCGAAGTGTGTAGCCGAGACCGCTTTAAGTACCTTGGTTTCACCCACTTGTATGCGCGGTGGCTTCAAGGTAGCAAACAAATCGCCTCGCTGATCGGTAGCCACAAACACATCTAGGGTTTGCTCCACTTCCAGCGACGTGGTTACTTCGTCGTGAGGTAAGGTTACAGTAGGCATATCTTCACTACTGTAGTCGGTTTCATCTACATTATCGGTAAGTGGTGCTAACGCATAGCCAAACGGATATTCGGCGACCACTTTTAATGTATTAATTTTTCCAATATTTATCATTAACACTGACTTTTAAAAAAGAACAGGTAACATGATATCGGATTGAGGTTAAGAGCTAAACACTTATGAAGTTAAATTGCGATTTAGGTGAAAGTTTCGGTGCATGGCAAATGCCTGTAGACGCCGACATTATGAAATTTATTGACCAAGCTAACATTGCGTGCGGCTTTCATGCCGGTGATCCCGTGGTGATGAAACAAGCATTGTATCTGGCTAAAAACAGTAATGTTGAAATAGGCGCGCATCCCTCTTATCCCGATTTACAAGGGTTTGGGCGTCGAAGTCTCGCTATGCCAATAAAAGAACTGATAGCCTGTGTTCAATATCAAGTTAGTGCATTGATGGGGATGGCCAGTATCGTTGGCGTGCCGGTAAGTTATGTGAAACCCCATGGAGCGTTATACAACGATATGATGCTTGACCCTCAAGTGCGTACCGCGGTCATGCAAGCTGTGGGGAGTATTAACAAAGGCCGGTTGGGGTTGATGGTGCAATCTCACGCACACAATGAAGCCTTGGAGCTTGAAGCACAAGAATATGGATTGACGTTAATATTCGAAGCGTTTTCAGATCGTCGCTATACCGATGAAGGTTTTTTGCAGCCCCGCTCACAAGAAGGCGCGGTGTTAACCGCCGCAGAAGCGCTAACCCAAGCGAAGCTTTTGATTGAAGATGGGGAAGTCGTCACCGTTAGCGGGCAAAGACTGCCATTGCAGGCTGACACACTGTGCGTACATGGCGATACCGCGGGTGCTGTCGAGATTGCACAACAAATTCGTGAATGCATGAAATAGATGGCTTGCAGATATAAGGAATTTACAAAGTAGAAGAAAACACCAAGTGATTTCATTTTTTACTTAATAAATCACCTAAATGCCTTAACGTCGCCATAATTTCACCCTTTTTATTAAGGATATTACTATGCATCCCTTTGGGGATATTAAGCAGATAGTACCTGCCGGTTTAGATGCCATACTTTTGTACTTTGCGGGCGACACGGTAGATGTTGCCAATGCGCGATGTCAGCATTGGTTGCATTCCATTACGAGCCTGACGTTTCCATGGCTAAAAGAATGTGTTCCAGCCTACGATTCATTGCTGCTGGTTTTTGATGCTCATAAAGTGGATAGCCACTTTGTTTATCAGATGCTTCGCTCGCTAGCGGCCCAAGATGCGAATATGAGTATCAATGGCACTGGCGGCATTAGTGCAAAAACTCATGAAATACCTGTGTGGTATGGCGCAGAACCGGCTAACGACTTAGCGTTGGTAAGCCAAAAAACGGGGTTAAGTGAGCAGGATATTATTGATGCTCACATTAGTATGACTTACAAAGTTTACGCCGTGGGCTTCGCCCCTGGCTTTGCTTATATGGGGAATGTGCCCGAAACCTTACAGTGCGCTAGATTAGAAACGCCACGAAATAAGGTACCTAAAGGGGCAGTGGCGATTGCCGATGCGCAAACTGCTATTTACCCATCGTCATCGCCTGGTGGCTGGCACTTGTTAGGTTTATGCCCACTGAATTTAGTGGACACTAGCCATAACGCGCTTTTAAAAGTAGGTGACAATGTTAAGTTCGCGCCCATTTCAGAACAGGAATTCAGAGACTTGCATGAAGGTTAGTGTTGAACAAAATGGTTTGCTGAGCCTAATTATCGACAACGGTCGACAAGGTAAACAGCATCAAGGCTTTTGTCAGTCAGGCCCTATGGATGAAGAAGCATATTGGTGGGCGAATTATTTGGCTGGTAACCAAGAAGGAACGCCCTGTATTGAAATTATAGGATGCGCAAAATTTGTGTGTGATACCGATGCGCAAGTTGCTGCCACGGGTCGCAATGTGGTTTGCCTAGTAAATGATCAGTCAGTTTCTCCATTTGAAACTATCTTTGTTAAAGCGGGTGATCGGGTATCTATTGACAGTGAACACATGGGCAGCAAGGCCTATCTTGCAATACACGGTCGGTGGCAAGTACCTTCACCCCTAGGCAGTGCGAGCACGGTCTTGCGCGAAGGTATAGGCGGCCTAGAAAATAAAGGCGCGCCGTTAGGGGTTGGAGATACCATCAATATTGAAACCCCAACAATTCAAAATGCTCATAGGGCTTTGGCACCGAAGTACTGGCCGCAATACGACTTAAGTCAGCCCTTAGCGCTTATCTTAGGCTACCAAGAAGACAAGTTTAGCGCTTCTGAAAAAGGGCGTTTGTTTTTAAACGAGTATACGGTAACAACAAATATTAACCGTATGGGCTATCGATTGTCTGGTTCACCCATACATAGCAATATGACTAAAATGCGTTCTGAAGCGATACATATCGGTGCGATGCAAATTCCGCCCGACGGACAACCTATTGTGATGATGCGAGACAGACAAACCTTAGGCGGTTATCCAAAGCTTGGCAGTGTAAGTTTGCTTGATGTTAATCGTTTAGCGCAAGCCGTGCCGGGGGAAACTGTTACCTTCATGAGTCAGCATTACGACGATGCTCGCGCCGCATTTTTATTAAATTGGCAAAAACGACTTCGCCTTACAGGAGAATAAGAGTGACCATTGCATTTTTAAACGGCGAATTCATGCCGTTATCAGAAGCTAAAATTTCCCCCATGGACCGAGGCTTTTTATTCGGTGATGGTATTTACGAAGTTATTCCCACTTACCATGGTAAAGCGGTAGGGATGACCGGCCACTTAAGCAGAATGCGCGATGGATTAGCGGCTATTTCTATTACTAACCCATACAATGCACAGCAGTGGCAACAAAATCTAAACGGGCTTATCGACGCCAATGCCAGCCATTTTCCAAACGGAAACATTGGCGTGTATTTTCATATTAGTCGTGGAACGGACACCAAGCGTTATCATGCCTACCCGCAAAATATTACGCCTACCGTATTTGGTTTTGCCTTTGAAATTGCGCCATCTCAACCGTTAGAAGCAGCCAATGTTAAGCCTTTTAAGGTGGCGCTTGAAGAAGACAAGCGCTGGCAGCGTTGCCATATCAAATCAACGTCATTGTTAGGTAATGTGATGCACTTTCAGGCGGGGGTAGATAGTGGCGTGCAAGAAACTATCTTGCACAACAGTGACGGCATTATCACTGAGGCGAGTTCTTGCAACGTGTTCATGGTAAAAGATAATGCCATTTTTACCCCACCATTAGATAACCAGCTGTTACCGGGAATTACCCGTCAAATAGCGTTAGAAGCATTCAAACGAGCGGGTTTGGCAGTAGAAGAAAAGTGGTTTACTAAGGAAGATTTATTCAATGCAGATGAAGTGTGGTTAACCTCTTCAAGCAAAGAAATTGCCCCTGTCATTGAAGTTGATGGTAAAACCATTGGTAGCGGTGAAGTAGGGCCGATGTGGGAGAAAGCCATAAAGGCTTATCACAATTATAAGTTTGAGGCTTAGGGCATAGAGTTAAAACTAAAGGCTTAAAAGAAACGCTTGATGTTTTAAGCCTGAACATAAGTCATTTAACACTGCTGTAAAATGAAGGATAGGGAAGCGCAAGCAGGCAAAATGCCTAGGCGGTTTCCCTTAACTTAATGTGATAGGGGAACACTTTGCTTGTTTCGCTTACACTTTTACCTTCAATAATTGATATCAATGATCGGGTGGCTAATTCAGCCATCTCCCTTCTTGGTGTAGATACCGTGGTAAGGGAAGGGTAAATAGCTTTCGCAAAGCTCAAATCGTTGAAACCACATATATCAATGTCTTTTCCCGGTTTTATTCCCCTGCGATTACATTCCATTACAGCTCCGGCTGCAAGTTCATCACTAACAAAAAATAGGGCATCTAAGTCTGGCCATTTGTGAAGCGATTCCACTAGCAATTCAGCGCCCGCTTGAAATGAGGCATCAGCACGTGACTGAAGGCACATATCATCTTGCAACTGTGCATTATGAAGGGCTTGCTCCCAGCCTCGTTTTCTAAGTACAGCACGCCAATCAAGCAGCAATGAACAAAAAGCAATTTTCTTTCTGCCCTTCACGTTTACTAAATAGTCCGTCATTTCTTTTGCCGCATTGAAATGATTTACACCATAGTTAATATCAAAAGTAGACTCCGACATATCCATAATTTCCGCCACCGGTGCATCGCTGGTTTTTAACATTCTTATGGTTTCGTCGGTATGACGACTAGAAGTGAGAATAAAACCTGAAACTGCTTGCTGAATATAAGATTCAACAATACGTTCCTCTCCCAATTCTGAATAGGTAGAGTCACCAATCATTAATGCATAGCCAAGTTCATCAGCAACCGCTTTTACGCCTGAAACTACATCATTAAAAACATTGTTTCCAAATGAAGGGAGTAGCAACGCAATCGTTTTATTGTTTTGAATAGATAAACTTTGTGCTGCACGGTTGGGGATGTAATTTAATTCCTTAGCCGCTTTCTTTATTTTCAGCGATAACGCTTTAGAAATACTACTTGAATCTTTAAGTGCGCGAGAAACTGTAGTTTTGTGAATACCTAAATGTGCTGCGATATCTGAAATGGTTGTACGTTTTTTTATATTTTTCATAGGGTATATTCAATTTTTATTATTAGTGCGCAGTTTACATTTTAAGCCGTGATGAGGGCGCTATAGGCTATATTAAAAGGGGCCTTAATCCAGGGGTTATGTCGCGTCTGTCACTGAGCTGATAAACGTCTTGCATTTGGCCACCACCTCATCGATGCTTTGTGAAACATCCACAAAGAAAGCCTCATCTTTATTTGGTATTTCAAGGGTAGCAAACTGACTTTTGAGCATATCATCGCCCACAAAAAAATGCTGTCTTTGTATAAGCCTTTGGCCAATGGTATCGGTAGAGGCATGTAAGTAGATGAACCTTACATTCGATTGAACGCTTTTAGCTAATGGATTTTTTTTCTCTTCAGCTTGCCTTCCTGTTAGCTCTTCACTTAGCCCTTTACCCAGCCCTTCACATAATATTGCTCGGTAGGATGCTTTAAGCGCTGAACAAGAAATAATAGCGCTTCGATCATTTGCCAAATGATCTTTGGCTATTTTATTCAAATGCGTTAACCAGTCCCATCTGTCGGCATCTTCTAACGGAATACCAGCAGACATTTTTTCTACGCTAGCCGCAGGGTGATAACTATCACCTTCCTCAAAAACAAGTCCCAGTTCAGAAGCCACACGCTCGCCGATAGTAGATTTCCCTGTGCCTGAAACGCCAGTAATAAAGAAAACGGTATTTGCAGTCATTCAACTACCTCTTTGATTCAATGCTAAGCAATGAGCCCGACACTACGTTAATTAATTTAAAATAAGCATAATTCGGAAACCGGTTGCGTTCAAGGTTTCTTTATAATATTGTTACGGCGAATACACAATTTGTTAACGTAGTGTTGCATAGAATAACAACGGGTTGCCTGGGTATTCTCTGTTTACTAAATAATTAAAATTATTATCGTGTACCTCAGATTTTTACGTGCCGCTAATTACAGGTTTAAGTACGGTTTATAGGGAAGAAACATGTCAGATACTTTTTCACTTCTTTTTTTCGCCATCATCAGCATTGTGCTGCTGGCTTATTTGGTTATTGCTAAAAAAGTACATGCATTTATTGCCATTATTATTGCAGCAGCTTTTGTAGGATTAGGCACGGGAATGGACGCCACAGAAGTGCTCAATTCAATGCAAAGTGGAATGGGAAATACTCTTGGATTTGTTGCCACCATAGTGGGGCTAGGCGCAATGTTCGGGCAATTCCTAGAAGAGTCAGGTGGTGTGGATAGACTGGCACTAACCATCAAGCAGAAGTTCGGTGAAAAAAATAGCCAATGGGCACTGGTAATAACCGGTTTCCTTGTGGCGATACCTGTGTTTTTTGAGGTAGGACTTATTATATTAATGCCATTGATATATTCAATGGCGCAAAAAACCGGTAAGTCATTAATTTATTATGGCATTCCTTTAGCAGCAGGGCTTGCGGTTACCCATGCCTTTATTCCCCCCACGCCAGGACCTGTAGCCGTAGCATCTATATTAAATGCCGACATTGGACTAGTGATTTTATTTGGTTTTATCGTTGGTGTGCCATGTGCTTGTATTGCAGGCCCAATTTACGCTTCCTATATCGCCAAAAAAATCCATGTGCCAGTGCCGGAACATATTAGAAATATCGAGGCTAGGCCAGTAGAAGCATTGCCCTCGTTTTCATTAGTGGCCGCTTTGTTATTCTTTCCTCTTGTTGTGATCCTCGTCGGGTCAATTGCGAAATTTGTGCTAGCCGACGGCATAGCAAAACAGGTATTTATTTTTGTTGGGCATCCTTTCATCGCACTCACCATCGCGACCTTGGCATGTTTTAAGTGGCTTGGAAAAAACCAAGGCTTAAGCGCAGATCAAGTGAGAAATGTGGCATCGAAAGGGTTAGAGCCGGTTGCACTCGTGATATTAGTGACAGGTGCGGGTGGTATGTTCAAACAAGTATTAATCGATTCGGGGGCAGGACAAGCCTTTGCTGATGTGGTGGCACTTTCACCCTTACCACCGCTTATGGCTGGGTTTCTTATTGCCATTTCCGTAAGAATTATTCAAGGCTCGGCAACTGTTGCAATGTTAACGGCTGCAGGTCTGATGGCACCTGTGGTAAATGCTTTGTCGTTATCACCCTCTTTATTAGCGCTAATGACTATCTCTATTGCTGCCGGAGCTACAGCAATGTCACATGTAAACGATACGGGGTTTTGGATCATTAACCGCTATTTCGATATTTCAGTAAAAACCACCTTAATATCCTGGACGTGCATGGCCACTATTATTGGCTTTGTCGGGTTAATATTAACCCTTCTCTTAGCCATGATCGTCTAATACTTACTCATCTATAGGTACACATACCCAAACGGCGTTTAAGCGCGTTAGAACATATAGCCTATTTTTGTACCTATTAAGGAAACCGGTTTCCAATATGGTTGAGTTTTAAAAAATTACATTTGTACAAACTATCAGGGCGTTAAAACCTAAGTAAACGGCTGACGATAAAATTTTGAATAGAGGTAGAGTCATGCGAAAAAGCAACAGAGCAATTAAATTTAATAAGCAACTTAGCAAGATTGCATTAGTAGTCATGTTGTCTAGTCCATTGGTTTCTGTGCACTCGGCACAACCAGCAAATACAAAGGGCTATTCAGCAATAGTCTATCAAGCGGAAGACGCGTTCCCTGAGCTTTTTGAAGCAGTACAAACCGCAAAAGTTCTTGGTGATTATAAAACCTTCGTCGATGCCATTCCTAATCAAGATCCAAATGTTATTTTACAGAAATATGAATCGTTGAAAGACACAAGTGATTTTGATCTCAAGGCATTCGTATTAGACAACTTCTCCTTGCCTCAAGCGACTAAAGAGACCAAAGTCACTCACGAAGCGTCATTGCAGGTTCACCTTAAAAACCACTGGAAGAACTTAGTTAGGCAACCGGTTAAAACGTCTGAATTCTCTAGCTTGATAGAATTGCCTAACCCTTATGTTGTGCCAGGGGGGCGCTTTAGGGAAATGTTCTACTGGGACAGTTACTTTACCATTGTGGGCTTATTGGCATCAGATCACACCACACTGGCTAAAGGGATGATTGATAACTTTGCCTACCAGATTGACCAATTTGGTTTTGTTCCAAATGGCAATCGAAGCTATTTCTTAAGCCGTTCACAACCACCCTTATTCGCAGCCACTTTACTGGCGTACGCCGATAAAAAAGGGCTTGAAAGTATTGTTCAGTACTTACCTCAGCTTGAAAAAGAATATCTGTTTTGGATGGACGGAAATACTGATATCCCCGCAAGTGAAAAAGAAGGAAAGCACTTAATTACGCTTGAAAACGGTGACTTTTTAAATCGATATTATGGTGCGATAGCCAAGCCCCGAGCTGAAGCTTACGGTAAAGAAAGTCGCTGGTCCCAACATAAATCCCCCTCTGAAAAAGACAATTTTTTTAGAAACCTAAGGGCGGTATGCGAGTCGGGTTGGGACTTTAGTAGTCGCTGGTTCAGCGATGGTAAGAATAAAACCACTACCCATGCGATGGACATTATTCCAGTAGACTTAACCAGCTTACTGTACCAGTTGGAATCCACCATCGCCTTACTGCACAAGCAGGTAAACAACGACAGCAAAGCCAAGTACTTTGAAGCACGTGCAGAACAACGAAAAGCGCTAATCCACAAGTACCATTTCGATGAAGAAACTGGCACTTATCAAGACTATGATTTCAAGCGTAAAGCCCATACTCAACGCCCTTCTATGGCAATGGCTTACCCGTTATACGTGGGCGCAGCCAAACCGCTAGCAGCAGAGCACGTTGTTAAGTACCTCCATAAACACTTCCTCAAGCCAGGTGGTTTTGTCACTACATTAACCAATACGGGCGAGCAATGGGATTATCCGAATGGGTGGGCACCACTTCAATATATTGGTGTAAAAGGCCTTTTGAATTACGACGAAGGCACTTTCGCTAACGACGTTATGAAGCGCTGGTTGGCACTCAATGAAAAGGTGTATGCGCAAGAAGGCAAAATGATGGAAAAGTACAACGTTGTTGATACGTCAATGAAAGCCGGAGGAGGGGAATATCCAACGCAAGATGGCTTTGGTTGGACGAATGGCGTCGACTTAGCTTTTTATGAAATTTTAAACACTGATCAGTAGTAAGCACACGGTTTTAACAGGCGGTACGGAACGGGAGTTAGCAAACGTACCGGCCGCCAAGCACACAACTAAAACTTGGAGAAACACATGAAGAATGGAATATTCAAACTGGGGTTAATTGCATCATCTATTTCCGCCATACTTTCGCCCTCAGTTGCGTTAGCACAAGACGCAGAAAGTACCGTAAATAGTGATATTGAGGTCATTTCAGTTTCAGGCATTCGTGGTGCATTAGCCCGCTCTCAAGCCGAAAAAATGAATGCATCTTCTATTGTTGAATCAATATCAGCAGAAGATATAGGCAAGCTACCAGACTCATCAATTGCAGAATCACTGGCTAGACTCCCAGGCCTAGCAGGGGAGCGAAGTGGTGGCCGTACTTCGGGTATTTCTATCCGAGGTTTTAAAGAAGACTTTACTGGCACGTCACTGAACGGCAGAGAACTTATTGGAATTGGTGATAACCGAGGGGTTGAATACGATTTATACCCTTCTGAAATTATGACAGGCGCCACCATTTATAAAACCACCGAAGCCGACTTAATGGTACAAGGTATTGGTGGCACGGTTGATTTGCAAACCGTTCGTCCCTTGCAAGCAAGCGACACTATCACAATTAACACAAGTTACGAGCTGGGGGAGCGCGATTCCGATAACCCAGAGTACAGTAATAAAGGCCACCGTGCGGCGCTCAGTTTTAACAAAAAATTTGCCGATGATACTTTTGGTGTTGCAGTAGCACTGGCAACCACGGAATCGCCTAACAATCACCGTAACTATGGTGTTTGGGGTTATGCGACTAATGACGATGGACAAATATTACCAACGGGTATCAGTAGCCATGTTATTAGCACTGAGCTAAAGCGAGATACCATCTCAGCCGTGTTTCAATACCGTCCTACCGATAAACTGGATATTGTGCTTGATGTATTGAATATAGATTATTCAGACTCGGGCATAAGACGGGGCATCATCGACCCGTTCTCGGCTGTTAACGTGGTAGGCACGGGAGCAAATAGTACCGGCACGCAAATTAACGCTAACCCCGTCCTTAGAACTGATCCTAGGCAGAAAACCGGTGAACTGAATACGCTGGGGCTTAATTTAGAATACTTTGTTACCGACAACTGGTCGGTAGAATTGGATGCGGCCACCAGTAAATCGGATAAGCGGGACTTACGCGGCGAATCGTACGCCGGGTTAGGGCGGTCAGGCACCGTTGACCCTTCTCAATATGGTACTCGACAATTTCAAATGTCGCCTGACGGCATTGTATTCACTGACTCATCCGGTTTAGACGCATTTTCCGATCCTAACTTATTGCAACTTGCAGGCCCACAAGCGTGGGGAGGCGGAATGGCGAGTTTATCAGATCAGTTTGAAACCGACGCGTTACAAGTGAATGGAAACCCGCTTTCTTACTTAGACGCACAAGACGGTTTCCTTAATTATGCTGATTTTACTGAAGAACTCACCACTGTAAAATTTGAAGTGGTTGGCAACCTTTCAGGTGATATTTTCACGAAAGTCACTGCAGGGGTTAATTATTCAGATCGCTTTAAAGACAAGGTAAATAAAGGCTTTTTCGCTACTACAGATACCTACCCATCCAGCGAATCGATTCCATCTGACTACGTTTATGGCTTGGCAGACTTAACATGGATGGGGCTAGGAGAGGTGGTAGCTTATGACGGTTTTGCCCCGTATGAGGACGGTACATATACCCAAAACGATGCTGGTTTCTTAGAGCCCGATCGTTTAGGTGATACTTATGAAGTGAACGAAGAAGTGGTTACCTTGTATGTGAAAACCAACTTTGAATACGCGTTTAACGACATGTTTTTGGTAGGTAACGTAGGTGTGCAGTATGTAGATACGCAACAATCGTCTACGGGCACCATAGGCGTAGTAGGAAGCAACTTTAAAGTTTGTGATGATAACGATGATGGTCTGGTCGATGAGAGCTGTAAAGTTGATTTAGGCGCTGATTATAGTCATGTGTTACCCAGCTTAAACCTAAGCCTTGAATTTGCTGACAGCCAGTTTCTTAAGTTTGCGGCGAACAAAACAATTAGCCGCGCACGAATCGATCAAATGAAAGCGTCGGGTTTTGTGAAGTTCACACAAAATATTGACCAAATTTCCATTCCTAACTCCGCAGAAGCCATAGAAAATTATGGCTCGCCTTGGTCTAAATTTACTGGGAACCCACAATTACGGCCGCTGGAAGCAAACAACTTTGATTTGTCGTATGAGAACTATTTTAGTGACGAAGGCTACTTTGCCGTTGCCTATTTTTATAAAGATTTAGTTAACTGGACCAGAGACGGCGATCAAACTATTGATTTCACGAACGATGAAACCAATAACGGCGCTAACTACTTCGTACCAGGTTATCACGACCGTGTTATCGAAAATGATGGTACCTATGGCCCAGCGGGAGTGTTTTATTCACAAGGTGATGTAGTGACACCGCCAGACTTGGGAACATATTCGTTCTTTGAAGATGGACTTGAAGGCACAGTAAAAGGTATTGAGCTTACCGCTAACGTACCATTGAATGTGATAGCTGATGTGCTCGACGGCTTTGGTGTGGCGGCGTCATACACTTACGTTGATGCTGAGTTAGAAGATGGATCACGCGTACCAGGGCAATCAGACAAATCATACTCTATTACTATGTACTATCAGTATGAAGGCTTTGAATTTAGAGTGGCCACAACCGATAGAACAGGCTTCTTAACATACGAGCGGGGAGGGTCGAATAAAATATCAGAAGCAACGCGTAGTGCAGTAACTCTGGTTGATGCGCAGGTCAGTTATGACTTTGCAGATGCTGGAATTGACTCACTTGAAGGGTTGCGCGTATCAATATCAGGCACAAACTTAACAGATGAAGATGAAGAAACCGTTGATGATGCAACGGGTGTCGTGTCATCACGTCGTCAATTTGGACCTTCTTATTTATTCAACATTAATTACTCCTTTTAAACTAAAAAAGCCCTTCAATTCACATTGAGGGGCTTTTGCTAAACAGAAGTGCTTTGCGGTATCTAATCGTTACCTTCGCAATTTCCATCTGTACATTCACCATAAAGATACAAACTATGATGTGTAAGCTTAATATTGTGCTTCTTCGCAATCATATCTTGGCGCTGCTCGATAATATCGTCTTCAAACTCAATTACCTTGCCACATTTTAGGCATACCAAGTGATCGTGATGTTCTTTGTGGCTTATTTCAAAAACTGATTTGCCACCTTCAAAATGATGGCGATTCAAGATACCCGCATCATCGAATTGGTTTAGCACGCGATAAACTGTCGCAAGGCCAATCTCTTCCTCTTGCTCGATCAGAATCTTATACACGTCCTCTGCACTGATGTGTTGATTTTCAGGTTCTTGCAAAATTTGCAAAATCTTGAGGCGTGGCAGGGTTACTTTTAAACCTGCTTTTTTAAGTTCTTTATTCTGATCCATTACAACCTACTGAGAACGAGATGTTTATCAATGTGGCTATTATAGGTAACTCGTCAGGATTTAAAAGTAAAACTACTGATTCTTGTTCGGTACGATGGAAATTCGAACGAATTAGCATTTTTTACTGAAGTGGCATCTCGTTGGCTATTTTGTTTTTTGAGGACAGACCAGTTTGTAAGTGTCAGTTATTGTTAATGATTAATAGCATCTATTTAAACTTTGGGTGCATATTTTTAACATTCTGTTAAACTTGGCGTAATAATGGTAAACGAGGTTGGTACGTAGATTTCATCGCGTGCTTGGAATTATGCCAATGCAATTAACGGTTATAAATAAAATAAAACTAGGTTTTGGCCTTTTTGGTTGTTTGTTACTCATCACAAGTATTCTTTCTTATTTCGGTTTAAACGACATTAGGCGTTCAGCAGAAGACGTGGTTGAGCGGAAAATGCCGGCTCAAACCAGTATGCTTAAAGTCAAAACCGAGATCCTATCTTTATCTGTGGTTACGGCAAATGGCTTTCACGAAAATACCCCCAGCGCGTTGGCCCAAAATCGCCAAGAATTTGAAACTCTATCGAACGAGTTTGTTTCTGATCTCAAGAACCTAACTATTATTCTTCCCAGTAATCCAATTGCGGTAGAGGCAGTAGATGCAAGTTTAGCCTACGTAGAAAATAGTCATGATATGTATAGGGCGTTAGCGCAGCGAATGGTGATAGAAAGCGCGTTGGCCGACAAATTAACTGAAGTAATGAGCGAGGCAGATGAAGCAAGCGCCTTAATGCTGGATTTGTCTTACTTAGAGTCAGATAGTCCAAGCCTAGACACATTAATTGGTGCAGGGACGAATATCGATAACAAGCTGCTTACCACCACAGATTCTTTTAGCGAGCTTGCCGCCAGTATAGATGCACAAGAAACGGCCAATATAATTGACGATATTAAATATCAAATCAGTAATATTACGGTAGATAAAGATTACTTAAACCGCCTTGCACTTGATATTGATGATGGAGGCACGGTAGCTGCTTTCAATGAACAATTTGCTTTACTCATTGAAAACGTAAACGGCACCAACGGTTTAGTGGCGCTGCAACAACAAAAGTTAAATGAAATAGCCGTTGCTCAAGCGAAAAAAGACGAAGCACTAACGGCGTTGCAGTTGGCGTTAAGCAGCATTAATACATTGTTTGATAGTGTGCAGTCTGAATCAATTGAGGGTCAAAATGCGATTTTGGAATCTGTGCAAACCAACTTAGTTAAAAACTTTGTTGTGGCAGTGATTGGCCTGATTGCAGCGATTACGTTAGGTGTGCTGGCGACTCGAAGCATTTCTTCGCCCCTTGGAAGAATTAATGAAGGGTTAACTCAACTGAGTAAAGGGGATTTAAGCCATACACTGCCTGAAATAGGGAACGATGAGTTCACGGCACTTTCCGTCAAAGTGAATAGTTTGACCAATAATTTGCGAGAGTTAGTGGGGAATATTTTAGAACAAGAAAAACGCTTAATTACCATTACTAAAGAAAGTGTCGCCTTAGGTGAAAAAAGCTTACAAGGTGTGGATGAACAACGTAAACAAGTCACGGTAATTTCTACTAATACACAAGATGTGCAAAACACGAGTCGTAGCAATTTAAGCCAAATTAATGATGCTATGGAAGCGCTGCATACCGTGACCGCACAAAGCGAAGAAATTAGTGTGCTAGTTGCCCAAAACCGCAGTCAGGTAGACAGCCAAGCCCGACAGGCTGAAGCATCCGCAGATATTATAAATCGTTTAGATGGACACTCACGCAGTATTGGTAGCATTTTGGACGTTATTAAAACCATTGCAGAGCAAACCAATTTATTAGCACTTAACGCAGCAATTGAAGCCGCCAGGGCAGGGGAGCAAGGCAGAGGCTTCGCCGTAGTAGCCGATGAAGTACGCACCTTGGCAAATCGTACACATGACTCGACCGAAGAAATCGAGTCTATGATAGGCAACCTTCAAAAAGATGCTGAGAAAGCGGTAAAAGCAATAAATGCGGGCAGGGAACAAGCCCAAGAAGGGGTGGAAATTACCCAACAAGTATCTCAGCAGGTCGAAAGTATTCGAGAAATTATTGCTCGTTTAAGCCAAATAAATGAGCATATTGTGACAGACACCCAGCAGCAAGATGTATTACTGGCAGATGTAGCCTCAAGCTTAAATACCATTGTTGCTCTGGCTGACTCCAGTGCCCAGAGTACCCGCCAAGCCAATGAGTCGACTATGATGCTAGATGCGCAAACTGACAGCCTTAGAAAAGCGGTGGAGCGTTTTCAGCTTTAACTTTTTTTGTGGTGTGAATATCGAACAAATAATAACGAAAACAAAAACGCCGCTAACAAAAGCGGCGTTTTTATTACTTATAATCATGAAGCTTGTGAATTAAGCTAATTCAGATAAACACAGTTCGTCATGAATTTGCTTACACCACGATTTTACACGCGACTCAGTAAGCTCTGGTTGACGGTCTTCATCAATGCCTAAGCCTACAAAGTGGTTGTCGTCTGCCATCCCTTTAGAGGCTTCGAAATCGTAACTCTCAGTAGGCCATTGTCCTACTAAAATGGCACCACGGCCTTCAACGATATCGCGAACCATACCCATAGCATCAAGGAAATATTCTGCATAATCTTCCTGATCGCCACAGCCAAAAATCGCTACTAGCTTGTCGGTAAAATCAATGTCTTCTAGTTCTGGAAAGAAATCATCCCAGTCACATTGCGCTTCACCATAGTACCAAGTAGGGATCCCGAAAATAAGCAAATCAAACTCTGCTATATCTTCTTTGCTGCTCTTGGCAATGTCTTTTACATCAATTAGCTGTTTACCCAATTCCTTCTGGATCATTTTCGCAACATGTTCGGTATTACCGGTGTCACTTCCGAAAAACAGGCCAACGCTTGCCATATCAAACCTCTATTATTCGTTACTAGTTACTATACACCTGTGCTTAGCCAGAACCATTCAATGATTCCTTTTGCTAGGAAACCAATGGCTCCTAAGCCTAATACCCCATAAGTCACAACACGCCCAATTAACGGCACGTTATTTTTTGATAGGACATCGTGTACCGCAAAGCTCATCAATACAAATAGTATAAATAAACCGCCGTACAGCATGATGGATTCAATTAGCTCAAAGTTTTCTGCAAGCATAGTGTCTTTATTGGAAAAAATCTGGCGCAACTATATCACAGTATATACGCCTAGCAGAGTCAAAAAGGGTCAAAAAAAAGTAATAATAGGCATTCGCATCTTAGATAACGCTAACTAGCCGTCTTTTCTAATGTGCGAGCCACAATTGCATTGAAAACACTTGGTTTCTCAGCATGTAGCCAGTGTCCTGTACCCTCAATAATGTGGGCTTTGGCACTAGGGAAATATTTCGCAATTTCCTTCCTATAAGAATTATTAATGTAATCTGACTCGGCTCCTTTAATAAACAAGGTTACACCTGTAAAGGTCAAATTACTTTGAGGCCAATCAAGTATTTGTGAATAACTGGCAATTAATCCATCGACATTAAAACGCCATTTCCACTCGTTGCTGTCAGTTTGGTATAAGCTTTTAAGCAAAAACTGCTGTACACCAGGCTCTTTAACGTATTCAGAAAGGGCAACTTGTGCCTCTTTCCTATCACTTATCGCGTCAAGTGGGACGTTTTTAAGGCCATCGAACACTGCTTGATGACTATGTGAATATTTTACGGGGGCAATATCTGCCACAATTAAATGGCTAACACGGTCAGGGTTTAATAACGCAAATTGCATTACCACTTTACCGCCTAAGGAATGGCCTAAAAAAGCAGCTTTATCAATCTGGTAATTATCGAGTATTTCAACAACTCCCGTTACCGCAGCTTCCAACGTAAACCCGTTAGTCCAAGGGGATTGTCCGTGATCAGGTAAATCAATACTAATAATATTGTAGGTGCTTTCAAAGTGACGCTTAACGCCTGCTAAGTTATCAGCACTGCCAAACAAACCATGAACTAACACTAACCATGGAGAATCTTTTTGGGCTTCGGATAATTTGAAATGCAAAGACACTTTATACCCTATTAAAAATAGTAATTAAGACTAGTAGTGGGGGGGAATTTAAAAATGACAAGAGATAGATAGAAGGGGTAGCAGTAAATTTACTCACCGCTAACCCATTTTTATAGCACGAGTACTATGCGTTTACTGAATAGTCTTCCAACGACTTTCCGCTTTCAAGTGCTTCTTTATATACGCGAGGCATACGACCGATGCCTGTCCAAGGGTGGGTAACACCGTCGCTATCTGTTAATTTATATTTAACAGGGCGCTTTTTACCTACCTTTTTAGGGGCATCTTCATTTAATGATTGTAAGTCTTCGAAATTTAAACCCGCTTCTTCCATTTGTTTTTTAATTTCTTCAAGCTTGGCGCGTTTTTCTTGACCGACTTTTTCTTCTTCAAGCGCTTTTTCTTTTCTTTTATCAATAATATTTGCAAGTTTTTCTTGCACTGTTTCTAGCTCTTGAATGCTTAATTCCTTTACAGCACCTTGTAAACGTCTTCCATGGGTTAAAATATCTAAAAATTCGTTCATTTAATAACCTTTGCGTTTCGTAGTGGATTTTTCAGGCGAATCATAATTAAATTTAGCACAAAAAAAAAGCGGAGAAAGTCCGCTTTTTAATTTTTTAAGATAAATGGCTTAAAATTACATATTTGGGTAATTTGGTCCGCCGGCACCTTCAGGCACAACCCAACGAATATTCTGTGAAGGATCTTTAATATCACAGGTTTTACAATGCACGCAGTTTTGCGCATTAATTTGAAAACGCTTAGACCCTTCCTCTTCAATAATTTCGTACACCCCAGCAGGGCAGTAGCGCTGTGCAGGCTCTGCATATTTAGGGAAATTAACTTCTAGTGGAATAGAAGCGTCTTTTAATTGTAAATGACAAGGCTGCTCTTCTTCATGGTTTGTATTTGATAAAAATACTGAAGAAAGCTTATCAAAACTTAAAACGCCATCCGGTTTAGGATAGCTAATTTCTTTAGCATCAGAGGCCAAATCCAGTTGAGCATAGTCTTTATGTTCGTCTTTCATGGTGAAAAACAAATTACCATTAAAGAAGTTCTGCTCAAGCGTATTAAATGCGCCCCCCCAGAAATTACCTAATTTATGAATAGCCGGTCCGAAATTACGTGAACGGAATAATTCATCATATACCCACGAATTTTTAAATTTATCGGTATAGCCAGTTAATTCACTTTCAGGGGTTTCTGCATTCTTCGCTAAAGCTTCAATAATAGACTCAGCAGCTAGCATGCCTGATTTCATAGCCGTGTGATTACCTTTGATTTTCGCAAAGTTAAGCGTACCTGCTTCACAACCTACTAATATGCCACCAGGGAACGTCATTTTAGGTAATGAATTAAAGCCACCTTTTGCAATTGCACGGGCACCATAAGAAACACGCTTACCGCCTTCTAAATATTGTTTAAAGACAGGATGGTGTTTTAATTGTTGGAATTCATCAAACGGGCTTAAGTACGGGTTGCTGTAGTTCAAATCGACGATAAGGCCTACGAATACCTGATTATCTTCTGCATGGTATAAATAACTACCGCCAGTTGCGTCGTTTAGCGGCCAACCAGCACTATGTACGACTAGACCAGGCTGATGTTTAGCAGGGTCGATATCCCAAATTTCTTTGAAGCCTATTGCGTAATGTTGTGGCGAAGCGTCTTTATCAAGCGAGAAATGCTCGATAAGGTCTTTACCTAAATGCCCACGGCAACCTTCTGCAAATACGGTGTATTTCGCTCGAAGTTCCATGCCAGGCATATAGCCATCTTTGGGTTGGCCATCTGCGCCAACACCCATGTCACCCGTTAATACACCACCAACACTGCCGTCGTCATTATAAATGACCTCTGAAGCTGCGAAGCCAGGGAAAACTTCCACACCCAGTTGTTCCGCTTGTTCAGCTAACCAACGACAGACGTTACCCATCGACACAATGTAGTTACCATCGTTGTGCATGGTTTTAGGGGTAATCGCGTTTGGTAGGCGTTTTGATGATGATTCACTATTCAATAAATAAATATGATCTTCGGTCACTGGGGTGTTCAAAGGTGCGCCTTTTTCCTTCCAATCTGGAAAAAGTTCGTTCATTGCTCTAGGCTCAAATACCGCACCTGAGAGAATATGTGCACCCACTTCAGAGCCTTTTTCGACAACACAGACCATGAGTTCTTGGTTGTTTTCATTGGCAAGCTGCATAAGCTTGCAGGCGGTTGATAGTCCAGCTGGGCCGGCACCGACGATGACTACGTCAAACTCCATCGATTCTCGTTCCACGGGTGGCTCCTTATGTTCGATTTTTTATAGTGCACTATTGATGAAACAAATAATGCGATGTGTCAAAAACATGTAAATTAATTGTCGTCCTGAAAGGTAATCTAGGTTGACGTTTACGTCAACAGTAAGTACATTGCAGGGAGTTTACGTTAACGTTAACTAGCAGCACAAATACTGTGCAAGTAAACGTGGTGTTAATGATATTTTGGGTCTAGCCTTTTGAAAATGTCTTCGCCACAACGCAAAGTTAGCGTAAAGCACATTGTTTAAGTTTCAGAATGCGTGGTGAAGTAACGCTGTTTCCTTAACCGCTTATTAGCATGGAATAGCAACATACACCGACGAACTCAACAATTGAGGTAAATATGAAAATACTCGTCCCGGTCAAACGCGCGATCGATTATAACGTTAAAGTAAGAGTGAAGGCCGATAACTCTGGCGTTGATCTTACTAACGCTAAAATGGCCATTAACCCTTTTTGCGAAATTGCTGTTGAAGAAGCAGTAAGACTAAAAGAGAAAGGGATAGCGACAGAAATCGTCGTGGTTTCTATTGGCGATAAAAGCTGCCAAGAACAAATTCGTACTGCGTTAGCACTAGGCGCCGACCGCGGTATTCAAATTGATACAGACCAAAACCTAGATTCGCTTCAAGTGGCTAAGCTTCTTGCTAAAGTTGTTGAAGAAGAACAGCCTCAGTTGGTGGTGTTAGGTAAACAAAGTATCGATTCAGACAATAACCAAACCGGGCAAATGCTTGCTGCATTAACCGGTATGCCTCAAGGCACCTTTGCATCAGAAGTAGCGGTAGACGGAACAAGCGTTAACGTTACCCGTGAAGTTGATGGCGGTCTACAAACCGTAGCCTTAACGTTACCAGCCGTTGTGACTACCGATTTACGTTTGAACGAACCTCGCTATGCTTCGCTGCCAAACATTATGAAAGCGAAACGTAAGCCTCTGGATGTTAAACCAGCTACTGACTTCGGTGTGGCACTTGAATCTAACGTTAAAGTTCTCAAAGTAACGCCACCGCCTCAACGTGAAGGTGGAGTGAAAGTGGCGGATGTTGCTGAGTTGGTCGAAAAACTTAAGAATGAAGCAAAGGTGATCTCATGACAGTTCTTGTATATGCCGAGCACGACAATGCTAGCTTGAAGTCAGAAACTGCAAAAATGGTTCATGCTGCAGCAAAAATGGGCGGCGACATTCATGTGCTTGTAGCGGGTGAAGGTTGTCAGACTGTTGCTGACAGTGCTGCGCAAATTGACGGCGTAAGCAAAGTATTGCTTATCGACAATGCAGTTTACAAATATCAGCTTGCTGAAAACGTTGCCGATCTTGTGTTATCACTTGCTGATGATTACAGCCACCTATTAGCGGCCGCTACTACAACAGGCAAGAACTTCATGCCTCGTGTAGCTGCACTTTTAGATGTTGCTCAAATTTCTGACATCATTGGTGTTGAAAGCGAAGATACCTTTATCAGACCTATTTATGCTGGTAACGCTATTGCGACAGTACAATCGTCTGATAGCAAAAAAGTGATCACTGTGCGTGCCGCTTCTTTTGATGCTGCAACAACAGGTGGAAGCGCTGAAGTAACGACACTAGATGTGGTTAAAGAAAGCGAAAAATCTAGCTTCGTCTCTGAAGAGCTTACTGAGTCTGAGCGCCCTGAGCTAACGGCTGCTGAAGTGGTTATCTCTGGTGGTCGTGGTATGCAAAATGGCGAAAACTTCAAGTTACTTGAAGGTATTGCTGACAAACTTGGTGCTGCTATTGGTGCATCACGTGCTGCAGTTGATGCGGGCTTTGTACCAAATGACATGCAGGTAGGCCAAACCGGTAAAATCGTTGCACCGCAGCTGTATATTGCTGTAGGTATTTCTGGTGCTATTCAGCATCTTGCCGGTATGAAAGACTCGAAAGTCATTGTTGCTATCAACAAAGACGAAGAAGCGCCTATTTTCCAAGTAGCGGATTATGGCCTTGTTGGCGATTTATTTGATGTGTTACCTGAACTAGAAAACACGTTATAAAAAACGCGTTTAAAAAATCAAAAAAGGCTGCCTTCAAACGCAGCCTTTTTTAATGCTCGTAGTAACGGTTAAAAACCGCAGGCGAGGGCAGTGTTAAACACGAACTACAGAATTATCTTCGCTTCCGATGCTAGAAGGTAGATAAGCATCGGCGGCCCAATCGTTTTCCCACATATCACCATCGAGTAGATAGCGAAATTGATACTCATGATCGGTTTCTAAATTAATAGTCAGCGTGAAATCCCCGCTCTTCAGTTTTTTCATCGACAGAGGTTGCTTGTCCCATTCGGTAAAGTCACCCACAAGGCTAGCTTCATCGGCATTTTTTGCTTCTTCGGCGGAAAGGCGGAATGTTACTTTACAAACGGGTTTAGATTTCAGGTATTGCTTTTTTAGGCTCATGACAGGTCATCCCTTTTAGCGTAACAAATTCGTTGTTGCATCGATAAGCGCAACTTTTCCTGCGAGTGTGCAGGTGTTTAAATAATCAACGATTATTACTCATTTAGCAATCTTACATTTTAATTCTGAGTGGATTTTTTTATATTACGTTGAGTCGCGCACTAATTAGTTAAATAATTCACAATTTTTAACAAACGAAGACAAGCGCTTCGCGTCGAAACACATTACACTAGAACCAATAAAAAAATAATAAATCACGTATAGCTTTAACCCATTGTTCGCCAGACAGATTTCACTTATGCAAGTAGGTGAGTGTCGGTGCATCGGCTAAGCATCAGTACTACGTTTTATAGGGAAAATAATGAAAAACTCCATCTGGATAAAAAGCGGTATACCTCTTATCATCATTTTAGTCGCGTTTGTTGTTGCGGCAATTATGATTTCTTCACGTAAACCTCCAGAGCAAATTCCCGTCGAAACGCAAGCCTTCCTTGTTGATGCCAAACCAATGGATTACCAACCTGTAAGCTTCGTAGTTGATTCTCAGGGCAACGTAGTGCCTCGTAATAGAACATCACTTAGCGCACAAGTCAGTGGGCAAGTCGTTAGTTTGTCCGATAAATTGATTGTTGGGGGCATGTTCCAAAAAGGGGATGTGCTAATCACCCTTGAACAAGATGACTACCGTACTGAAGTAAAGTTGGCTGAAGCTGAACTGGCTCAAGCGCATGCTGCGCTTCAAGAAGAGCTCGCAAGAGGTAAAGTCGCCGAGCAAGAATGGCGTTCAGTAAGCAGTGTTGTGCCGCCTGAGCTTGGCTTGCGTAAGCCTCAATTAGCCAAAGAGCAAGCGAATGTTAAAGCCTCAGAAGCAAAACTTGAGCGTGCCAAGCGTAATCTTGATCGTACGCAAATTAGAGCCCCATACAACGGCATAGTGGTTGAGCGAAACATCGATTTAGGTCAATTTGTGTCAGCAGGCGCTACAGTAAGCACCGTTTATTCAACGGACACCGCCGAGGTACGTTTACCCATAACCGATAAAGACTTGATGTTCATAGATATTGGTAATCAATCTAACCAACAATCTGATGTGACTTTAAACGCAACGGTAGGCGGTAAAAATAGAACCTGGACTGGTAAGTTAGTTCGTTCTGAAGGTATTTTGGATACAGGCAGTCGCGTACTTTATGCTGTGGTTGAAGTAAAAGACCCTTATCAATTTAATGGCGGCGACAACGCACCACTTCGCTTCGGTCAATTCGTTCAAGCCAAAATTGTTTCTCACCAAAAACAAAACTTAACCGTGATCCCTCGCTCCATTTTACGCCTTGATAATACAGTGCTGATTGTTAACGATAACCGCGAAATTGAAATTGTACCGGTTGACGTAGTGCGTACCACGGCAGAAAAAGCTTTCATTGGTGGCGGCTTAAACAGTGGCGCGCTGGTAGTAACCAGTGCAGTTCCGAACCCTTATAATGGTATGAAAGTAAGACTGCCAGGTGATGAGCCTGCCATGCCACCAGAAGCAGAGAACGATAAAGAGGCCGACACTCAATCAGTAGACGTTGAAGATGATACTACTGAAACAAGTCCTGCTTCTTCTGGGGGTAAGTAATGAACCAAATTGATACGCAAAAAGGGTTAATCGCGTGGTTTGCGCGCAACAGTGTTGCGGCAAATTTGTTGATGTGGTTGTTAATTGTTGGCGGCCTATTTGGTGCCTTTAGTATTCAAAAACAAGTTTTCCCTAGTTTTGAAATAGACATCATCAATGTTCGCGTACCGTATTTGGGCGCTGCGCCTCAAGAAGTAGAAGAGGGCGTAATTTTAAAGATAGAAGAGTCGATTAAAAACCTAGAGGGCATTAAACAAGTCACCTCTACCGCGGTAGAGGGCATGGGTACGGTCAGCATTCAAGTTGAGGAAAATTACGACATTCAATCGTTACTTGACGAAGTGAAGGTGCAAGTTGATGCCATTCCTCTTTTTCCAGCCGACACAGAAAAGCCGGTTATCTATCGCCAGAAAATTCAACAAGATGTTATTTGGATTTCAGTATTTGGCGATGCCAGTGAACGTGAATTAAAAGAGTTCGCAAAAGATATTCGAGATGACGTTGCCAACCTTCCCGGTATTTCAAGCGTGCAAGTTGTTGGGGCTAGAGACTACGAAATATCGGTTGAATTGTCTGAGGTAGACCTACAAAAATACAACCTTACCTTTGCAGATGCGGTCAGTCGTTTAAGTCAGTCAAGTATTGATTTACCTGGTGGGTCTATTCGCACCGAAAATGGCGATATTCTGCTTAGAACGAAAGGGCAGGCATACACTGGCTGGGATTTCTCCCAGATAGTGCTAGTCACCAATACTGATGGCACACGGGTGACGTTAGGCGATGTTGCCTATATTAATGATGGTTTTATTGAGAACAACCAATATGCATTGTTCGATGGAAAACCAGCAGTTAGCCTTCGCGTACAAGCGGTGGGTGATCAAAATGCATTAGAAATATCAGAACAAGTTAACGGCTATATCGACGAGAAAAAGAATGATTTTCCAGCCCATATTTCCGCCGACACATGGGGAGATAGTTCGTTTTATCTAGCAGATAGATTGAACATGATGCTTGAAAATATGTTTTTTGGTGGCTTGTTGGTGTTCTTAGTACTGTCGTTATTTTTGAGAATAAAACTCGCGTTTTGGGTGATCGTTGGCCTGCCGGTTTGTTTTCTAGGTACGTTGTTAGTTATGCCTATTGATATGCTTGGTGTGTCTATCAACATGCTGAGTTTATTTGCCTTTATTCTTGTACTTGGAATAGTAGTAGACGATGCCATCATTATGGGGGAGTCGGCCTATTCCGAAATTGATCAAAAAGGCCACAGTACCGAAAATGTGATTGCAGGCGTTAAGAAAGTGGCTATGCCGGCCACCTTTGGCGTGCTTACTACCATAGCGGCATTCTCACCCATGCTAATGGTGTCGGGTCCTTTTGGTGTCATTTGGAAAACCATTGGGCTCGTGGTGATCATTTGTTTGGTGTTTTCATTAATAGAGTCGAAGCTTATTTTGCCTGCACATTTAGTGCATATGAAACTAAAGCCTTATGATCCAGCGAAGGCTAATAAGCTGCAAAAATTTAGAGACTTTTTCAGTGAAGGTATTAAGCGTTTTATACACAATGTTTATGCGCCATTCTTAGAAAAGACAATACGTAATCGTTACACCACGGTATCCGTTTTCTTAGCCATGCTAATTCTGACCATTGGTTTATTTGGCGGCGGTATTGTGCGATTTGTTTTCTTCCCCAGTATTCCTAGTGACTTCATGTTTGCAAGTTTTGAGCTAGAGCCAGGCTCTTCGCTAAAACAGCGAGACGAAGTGCTTACTGCATTACGTGAAGGCATGATGCGTATGGATGAAAAGGTGCGTGACGATACAGGTGAAGGCGTAATTAAACACTCCATGGCGTTTGATAACGGTGATTTGGGTGGGGAGGTGTTTGCCGAACTGACCAAAGGTGAAACACGTACCATGGCCGATTATGAAATTCATCAGCTGTGGCGCGATGAAATGTCTGAAATACCAGGTGTTAAGACATTCAGTATTGGCGCTCCGGGTGGCCCTGGTGGTGGTGCTGATCTTAGCTTCGAATTTAGCTCTGGTGATATTGCGTCTTTAAGAGCCGTAAGTGATGAATTAAAAAGTATCTTGTCAGGCTACGACGGTGTAACCGATATTAATGATACGTTCTCAGGTGGTAGTGAAGAGATTCAATTAGCATTGAAACCTCAAGCCGACGCATTAGGTATTACGCTACAACAACTAGGGCAGCAAGTACGCTTTGGCTTTTACGGCGCGGAAGTTCAGCGTATTCAACGTGACGATGAAGAAATAAAAGTCATGGTACGTTATCCAAGAGCAGAACGTAGTTCTATTGAACACTTAGAAAATATGCGTATTCGTGCGCCTAACGGCCAAGAGATACCTTTCCAGCAAGTGGCTAGCTTTACCGTAGGCGAAGGCTTCGATTCAATCATTCGTGTAGATGGCAGCCGCTCTGTTACGGTAACCGCCGTAGTAGACAAGGCCTTGATGGATCCGTCTGAAATAACAGGTGAGGTTATCGAATCTGTTATGCCTGATTTGTTAGCTCGCTATCCTAAAGTGGATTTCCAGTTACAAGGCAATGCAAAAGAACAAGCTGATGCAATGATGAGTTTGGCGCAGGGCTTATTATTTGCCTTATTTGCGATTTACGCGCTACTGGCTATTCCGCTTAAATCTTACAGCCAACCGTTTATCATCATGTCAGTCATACCATTTGGTGTGGTAGGCGCGATTATTGGGCACTTGGTATTAGGCATGGCGGTAAGTGTACTGTCGATTTGTGGCATTATTGCGTTATCCGGTGTAGTGGTTAACGACAGCTTGATTATGGTGGACTTTGTTAATCGAGCACGCCAAGAAGGCCATTCACTGATGCGCGCAGCCATTAGTGCTGGTACGCAGCGTTTCCGCGCGATTATATTAACCTCGTTAACGACCTTTATGGGGTTAATGCCAATCGTATTTGAGCGAAGCCTACAGGCCCAAATTGTTATTCCTATGGCAATTTCATTGGCCTTTGGTATTTTGTTTGCCACGATTATTACCTTACTACTAGTACCTGCCTTGTACCTCATATTAAATGACATTAAAAATGTATTTAAAGGTAGAAAGCATACTGAGTCTGTTAGTTCGGCATCTATCGAGCAGCAGTAATACGCGCTAACAAATAGAAAAACTCCCGTCTAGTTCGCTAGACGGATTATAAAAACACCGCATTGGTTCTCCAATGCGGTGTTTTTGTTTGCATTTTGTACGATTGCCTATATACTGTATAAATAAACAGTATATAGGTGAACGCGATGACAACAGGTGTTAAAGCAGTTGATCAACTTATTGAAAAGTTCGGAATATTATCTTCACCAGGGCAAGATCAGTTCCAGCGCTTAACACATTTATTTGGTGGAGATAAGCGGGCTGACTCGTTGCCTTTTTGTATGTATCAAAAAGTGATGGGCGCGCCTGTGTCTCGTCGATTTACAGTCCACCATTTTTATTTGCCCTATAAAAACTGCAAGTTAGCCACTTTTATGTTTAATGAAAAAGGGGAGTTAATAGAGCAGGTTTATTTTACCAAGATGTCTCGGATGGTGAATGTTTGCCGCAAGTTGCAGCGTATTCTCTTGGAAGAAAAGGATCTGCGTGAAAATGCATCCCAAGGAATACCACAGGAACCAAAGCTGCAGAAAGGAATGCTACAGCAAGACAGAGCGTGGACACGAACCGGGCAGTTTGCGGCTTAGCCACTAATGTAGTTGTAAGTATCAGGCAAACGTATGTAGGCCTAGGGAAAATGGCAAATATTAAAAAGAATGCCCAACACCAAATACGAACGAGTAAACTGCTAAGGGAATATAGAAAACAAAAAAGCGAAGGGTCGTTAAAACGACACCTTCGCTTTTTTATGTTTATCACTCTTAAATGCAGTACTTGATAAAGCCAAGAATAAAAGTGCAGATCAGATCTGCACTTTCAACCTAAATCAAAATAGTGATTAGTAGAAAGAGTACTTCACTTCAACACCAAGGATACGTGGTTCGTTCATAATACCGGTAAGGTTGTTAAAGTCGATAGCCCCTTTAACGTTATCTTCATCGGTAATGTTACGGCCGAACAATGCCACTGTGTAGTTATGCTCGAAGTTTTCGTAACCTATACGCAAACCACCTTCAAAGTTGTCGTCAGTTGTAAATTCCACAGACTCATATAAGAAGATGTTAGTTTCACCTTGGAACGCCCAATCGGTAAATACGAAGAATTCACCGTTGTCGCCCATAGGTACAGTGTAGCGTGCGGTAAAGTTAAAGATTGACTCTGGTGCTTGTGGGAACGGGTTACCGTTCACAATGTAGTTGCCATCATCTGCTACTGGGTCGGTAACAGTACAAGAACCACAACCGCCAATCGTTAATGTGTCATCTTTAATTTCTGTGTGGTTGTAGCTGTAGCCAGCAGTAAAGGTTAGTTCATCAGTCGCTAACCACTGAGAATCAATTTCAAAACCGTAGGCTTCGCCTTCATCTGCATTAACGAGTGCAGTAAAGTTGTTACCACCACCAATGGCTGACAATTGCATATCGTCAACCGTGTAGTAGAACGCTGCACCGTTAAGACGAAGTGTTCCATCTAGCAAATCAGATTTAAAACCAACTTCATAAGAGTTAATCGTTTCAGCGTCAGCCACAGATGGTGAGCTTTCAAATGCAACATCACGACCTTGAATAGTTTGAGCACGGAAACCATTTGAGTAGCGAGCGTAAGCAGACATATCGTCTGTTATACGGTAATTAGCGCTAAGTTCGAAACTGGTTTGCCCATCATCAACGTTAATTGGCTCGTAATCTTGTACGCTTGCAGCGCCAATAACGACGGCAAAGCCATCTACGTTTTGATCGCCAACAATCAATGATTTCTCGTCATGAGTATAACGAAGGCCACCAGTAATATTTAGTTTCTCATTCACTTGGTAAGACGTTTGACCAAATACCGCCCATGTTCTGTTTTCATGGAAAACAGTGGTTGCACCAAAGAAACCGTCAATACTGGTCACGTTGAAAGACGCGTCGTAATAGAAGGCGCCTAGTTGCCAGTTCATTGCATCAGTGGTGTTGCTTGATAAGCGGAATTCCTGCGTATATTGCTCAAGGTCGTCTAGATTATCTTGAGTAACAGCAGAGAATGGAATAACGCCAGGGCCAGATGTGCCATCAGCATTGTTGAAACCGCCATCAATGTCACCAAGGCTTGAACCTTCAGCGGTTTCCATGGCTGAGATTGATGTGAAGGTCACATCATCCATATCGTATTCAAGCTTTAGTGATGCGCCGAAACCGTCATATTCTTGAGGGTTATTGTCAGCACCGTTGCCGTCGATGTCACCATCATAATAAATGGTATCGCGGTCGTAATTTGCGTTTAGGTTATTGCTGCCAACATCAAAAATGTTAGCGCGGAAAATTGACGCTGTGCCATCTAATTCTCTGCCGTGAACATTTAATAAAGCTGAGAAATCGTCAGAGGGTTCCCAAAGAAGCTGTAAGCGATAAGCTTTTTCGTCAAAGCCGCCAATCGCATCGTTTTCACCGGTAAAAGCATTGTCGATGTAATCATCACGCTCTTGTGAAAGTACAGACAAGCGTGCTGATAGCTCATCAGTTAAACCGCCACTAATAGCACCTTCAAAATTCATTGTGCCATAAGAACCAAAACCGGCTTTAGCGTAACCTTCTAAATCTTGTGTAGGTTTTACTGTATCGAACTTAATGATACCTGCTGTAGTGTTACGGCCAAATAAGGTGCCTTGTGGGCCACGTAATACTTCAACTTGTTGCACATCAAAAAGTGGGAAGCTTTTTAGTACCACATTTTCCATTACCACTTCGTCCATGATAATAGAAACTGGTTGAGAGGCGGCTAAATCGAAGTCGGTGTTACCTAGGCCACGAATATAGAAACGTGGCGCTACGCGACCGTTTGACGACTCAGCGTAAAGGCCAGGCACGCGAACGGCCAATGCAAGAATATCTTCACCACCTGAAAACAAGCTTTCAAATTTTTCACCACTAAGCGTCGCGACAGAAATAGGTACTTCCTGAATTGACTGGGTACGTTTTTGCGCTGTTACGGTAATTTGTTCAAGAGCCGTTTCTTTTTTTTGTAATGTTTCTGCTTCTTGAGCAACGATAGAGGTACTGAACGCTGCACTAATTGCAAGCGCCAAAGAGGCTAGTTTATGTGTTCTCATGTGTCCACCAAGAGTTTTAGATTATGCTTTTGTAGTGCTTTTCGGTACAGAAAAAGCGGTCTGTACGCGGCGTAGTATTTTACACAAACTAGGTAATAAAAACTTATCATTGTTGTAAATATTTATTTTCTTATGAACTTGGCGCGATATTGTGAGGGCGATAAACCGGTATTTTTTTTGAAAAGACGAGTGAAAGAACTGAGGTCTTCGTAGCCCACACTATTAATAATGGATTCAAGCGGAGACATAGAAGTTTCTAAGATTTTTCGCGCTTGTTCTAATCGTAAACCTTGTAAATATTGGATAGGCGTTATTGCACAGGCTTGCTTGAAACGCCTTATTAATGTGCGTTCAGTCATATTATGTTCGTGGGCAACATGTTTCAGGGTAAGACGTTTCGTAAAGTGGTTTTCTAAGTAATTTTGTACAGCTAACACATCTTTATCTTGGTGAAATTTATGCTGGCGACTGCTTGCATACACGGTTTGATTCGGCCTAGAAAAATCGAGTACATGAGACTTGGCAGTATCACTAGCCACTTGATGACCGCAATAACGTTCTATAAGCAAAATAGCCAAATCTATCCACGCCATACCGCCACCTGCACAAAAAATAGCATCTTGTTCAGTTACCATCTTTTCAGACTGTAAATTAACACTGGGATAATGAGAGCGAAATTTATCAGCATATCCCCAATGGGTAGTGGCGACTTTGTTATCAAGTAACCCTGACTCTGCTAACAAAAAAGTCCCGGTGCAGTTGCCCGCAATATCCGCCCCTTGTTTTTGCAGCCGTTTGATATGTACTAGTTGATTCGCGTTTTCTTGTAAAACCGTATCAATATCGCCGCCAATTGTGGGGATCAGCAAAATATGGGTGTCTGTCACATCTTCAATAGCAATGTTAGGGGTTAGCAGTAACTGGTTAGTACAGTGAAAAGGTTTGCCGTGAAAACTCGCCAGCTGAACTTTAAATTTAGGGGTGGTGGGTTGGTTATGAATGCGCTGCCAACTGATGCCTGCAAATGCGAAAACATCGAGTGCGCCAGTGATGGCAGAAGCCAATGCTTGATCAAATCCTAATACGGTCACGACAAAAGGTGGTTTATTCATAAAAATAATACAGTTTATTAAATACGATAACTAACAGTGATTGTTGGCGTAAATGACCATGATTGTGTCATAAATGACAATAATGGCATGATAACGAATATGACACAATGCATTAACAATTTGCTCAAGGACTTTATTATGGCTGACCAACTTATTCCCCGTCGGGAAATGCAATTCCAACTTTATGAAGTATTAAATACACAGTCTTTGTGTGAAAAGCCCCGTTTTGAAGAACATAACGTTGAAACGTTTAATGCCGTTATTGATATGGCAGAAAAAATGGCTGAAGAGCTGTTTCTACCTCATAACGCTATCGCTGATAAAGATGAGCCTACTTTCGATGGCAAAAAAGTCACCATGATAGATGAGGTTAAAAAAGCCTTTGATACTTACCGTGAGTCGGGCTTTATTGCAGGTCACTTCGATTATGAAGATGGCGGAATGCAATTACCCGTTACCATCATGAATGCGTGTGCGGGTTACTTCTTAGCGGCAAACCCTTCCACTACAGCGTATCCTTTTCTTACTGCTGCGGCGGCAAATGTGGTGAAACATTTTGCCAACGAAGAAACCAAGCAAGCTTTTTTACCTAAAATGCTAACAGGTGACTTCACCGGCACTATGGCATTAACTGAGCCTCATGCGGGCTCTGGCTTGGCAGATATTCGCACATCGGCAACGCTTCACGAAGATGGCACGTATCGCGTGAAGGGTAGTAAGCTTTATATCTCTGCAGGCGAACACGAATTATCAGACAACATTGTTCATTTGGTATTAGCGAAAATTCCTGGCGGCCCTGCGGGCGTAAAAGGTATTTCGTTATTTGTTGTTCCTAAATACCGTCTAGATGAAAACGGTAACCCTGGCCCCCGTAACGACGTTACTCTGGCTGGACTTATTCATAAAATGGGTTATCGCGGTACGACCTCTACCGCACTTACGTTTGGTGAGAACGGTGACTGTCATGGTTATCTCGTGGGTGAACCACACCAAGGTTTGCGTTACATGTTCATGATGATGAATGAAGCGCGCATTGGTGTAGGCTACGGTGCTGCCATGATTGGTTATCGCGGCTACCGCTATTCACTTGAGTATGCAAAAGATCGTACCCAAGGGCGTGCTGCACCGAAGTTAGCCCCAGAAGACGAGGCTACGCCAATTATTAACCATGGTGACGTGCGTCGCATGTTGTTAGCGCAAAAGTCATATTGTGAAGGTGGCATGGCACTGTGTTTATATGGCAGCACCTTAATTGATGCGTTAGAGACGGAAGAAGACACCGCCAAACGTACCGAAATTTCACAATTACTTGAGCTACTCACCCCTGTATTTAAAGCGTGGCCTTCAGAGTTTGGCCCTAAAGCTAACGACTTAGCCATTCAAATTCTTGGCGGCGCTGGTTATACCCGAGAATACCCAGTAGAACAGTGCTGGCGGGATAACCGTTTGAACCCTATTCACGAAGGAACAAATGGTATTCAAGCCTTGGATTTACTAGGCCGTAAATTATGGCAAAGCGAAGGCAAAGGGCTACAAGTATTAATGGCCCGTGTTTCTGGCGACATGAAAGCGGCTACAACACCACGAGCCCAAGCACTAGCGGCAAAACTTAAACCTTACCTTGACCAACTTGGCGGGCTCATTCAACAAGCGGCGGGTGACTTACGTTCAGATAAACAAGCCGTGTTACTGACTAACGCAAGCTGCTTTTTGAATATCTTTTCTGCCTGCGTAGTGAGTTGGATTTGGTTACGCCAAGCGAATGTTGCCGAGCAAGCATTGGCTAATGGCGCAAGTGGTCAAGACGGCGATTTCTACGAAGGAAAAATGGCAGCTGCTGAATACTTCCTCAATTGGGAATTACCGCTAGTGAAACGTGATATAGAAGTCATTACGTCACAAGAACCAACCTGTGAAAATGTGAAAGCCAGTTATTTCTAATAACGGCTTCAAGGGCATAACAATGACATACCAACAATGGCACATTGCAAAAAATATTAAGGCGGGGCAATAAAATGGTGGCATCAAACGTAGAAGGGAAACATATCCTTATCACCGGGGGCGGCTCAGGTATTGGCGCGGCCTCGGCCAAAACCTTATGTGAGCGCGGGGCATTGGTCGGTGTTGCCGATTTGAATATGGATGCAGCAGAAGCCTTAGTGCATCAGCTCAAAGAAGCGGGCGGTAATGCCTATGCGGTAAAAGTAGATGTTACTGAGCCTGCACAAGTGAATGCCATGTTTGAAGTGGCGTTTTCACAGCAAGCCAAGCTAGACGTAATCATCAATAATGCGGGTATAGACCATTTCCCAGCGCCCCTTACTGAAGTAGACGATGCTATGTTCATGAAGAACATTCAGGTGAATCTAGCGGGCGTGTGGTATTGCATGAAAAATGCGCTTAAACATATGACCGTAAATGGTGGTGGTCATATTATTAACATTGCGTCGGTAGCGGGCTTACGCTCCGCGCCTATGATCAGTGCCTACAGTGCATCTAAACACGGAGTTATTGGCTTAACTAAATCGGCAGCGGTGGAATATGCCCGTGCGAATATTCGCATTAATGCGGTGTGCCCAAGCTTTGTTGACACGCCAATGGTACAGGGCGTGTTGTCTAAATTAGACGAACGTGGACAAAAAGCCATGGTGGGAGCAAACCCCATGAAGCGTTTAGGCAAACCTGAAGAAATAGCGAATGCGATAGCATGGTTGTGTAGTGACGAGTCTTCATTCATGACAGGACAATCGGTTGTACTTGATGGCGGCATGTTGGCCTAATCACCCAATTTCTTGAGTTTGATAAAAGTTATTGCGTTTGATGAAAGCGCGACAGATTTTAAAAAAGGGAAAACTATTATGAAAAATTTATTCGATTTAACTGGCAAGGTTGCTTTAGTAACAGGTGCTAGCCGAGGTATTGGTGAATCAATCGCACGTTTGTTAGCGCAATATGGCGCACATGTTATTGTGTCTAGCCGTAAAATTGATGGCTGTGAAGCAGTAGCCTCTTCAATTCGTGATGCAGGTGGTAAAGCAACAGCGCTTGCATGTCATGTTGGCGATATGGAGCAAATTACCGCTGCTTTTGCCGAAATTAAAAGCGAATTCGGTAAGCTAGATATACTCGTGAACAATGCGGCAGCTAACCCGTACTTTGGTCATATCCTAGATACAGATTTAGGCGCTTACGACAAAACAGTAGACGTGAACATTCGTGGCTACTTCTTTATGTCGATTGAAGCGGGCAAAATGATGAAAGAGCAGGGCGGTGGCGTCATTCTTAACACGGCTTCAGTGAACGGTGTAACACCTGGTGACATGCAGGGTATTTACTCTATTACGAAAGCAGCCGTTATTAGCATGACGAAATCATTCGCAAAAGAATGTGGAAGCTTAAATATTCGCGTTAATGCGTTATTACCTGGCTTAACTGATACTAAGTTTGCCTCAGCACTCACTTCAAATGATCAAATTTTGAAGCACGCGCTTAAAGTGATCCCACTAGGCCGTGTTGCCGATCCGGATGAAATGGCAGGTACGGTATTGTACTTAGTGTCTGACGCATCTAGCTACACCACAGGCACGACAGTGGTGGTTGATGGTGGTATGCTAGCGTAAAAAACGCTAACGAGACTTTACCATGCATATATGGGTTGACGCAGATGCGTGTCCCAGTGTGATTAAAGACATACTTTTTAAGGCAGCCCGACGTACCGGTCTGCCTTTGTCTTTAGTTGCTAATCATTCTATGTCTGTTCCACCAGATAAACACATTACGTTAACTATCGTGCCATCTGGCTTTGATGCCGCAGATGATTATATTGTTGAAAAGATAGAAGCCGGTGATTTAGTAATAACCGGAGACATTCCTTTGGCTGCCGATATTTTGGCCAAGAACGCCAAAGCCATGAACACCCGGGGCGATGAATACGACAAATCATCCATTCGCGCTGCGCTTACTATGCGAGACTTTATGGATACCATGCGTTCAAGTGGCGAACACACGGGTGGGCCTAAAGCGTTTTCTCAGCGAGATAAACAGAATTTCGCCAATGCGTTAGATAGAATGATTACTGCAGGCACGCGCTAGCGCGAGGGGGTTGACCTTTCTCTCAACGTAGATAATTTGAGTGACTCGCTTAAACAAAAAAAGGGCTACGTTTTCACGTAGCCCTTTTTATTTTTATTATTTAACCGAAAAGCCTATCTCTTAAAACTAAAGCTCTTAAAACTAAAGCACAGATACTAAGGCTTTCGCTAATGTTTCAACGTTTTCTGAGTTAATACCCGCAATGTTTACGCGGCTAGAGTCAACAAAGTAAACGCTGTGCTTTTCACGTACTTCACGTACTTGCTCTGGTGTAATACACAAGAACGAGAACATGCCTTTTTGATCGTTTACAAAGCTGAAATCTTTTGGCGAACCATTGTCGTGCAGATTCTTAACCAGCATGGCACGTAGTGATTTCATGCGGTTACGCATTTCGTCTACTTCGTTAACCCATTCTTGATTAAGCGCGTCGTCAGACAAGATAATATCAACCAGCGCACCGCCGTAGCTAGGCGGCATAGAGTAGATACCGCGAGCAATAGATTGAATTTGACCTTGTGCAATTTTACGCGTGGCCGTGTCAGCAGTAATGATAGCCGCTAGACCTACACGCTCACGGTATAAACCGAAGTTTTTAGAGCAAGAAGCGGCAACAATTACTTCAGGAAGGTTTTCAACTAATAAACGAAGGCCATAAGCATCTTCATCTAAGCCTTCACCGAAACCTAAGTAAGCAACGTCGATAAAGGGGAGGAATTCACGCTCTTTAGCAACGGCCAATACTTCGTCCCACTGTGCATTAGTTAAGTCTGCACCTGTTGGGTTGTGGCAGCAACCGTGAAGTAACACGATATCGCCTTTCTCAACACCACGAAGGGTATCCATCATGGCATCGAAGCGAATACTAGCAGACGCTTTATCGAAGTACGGGTAGGTTTCAATTTTAAGGCCAGCCGATCCAATCAATGGAATGTGGTTAGCCCAGGTTGGGTCGCTTACCCATACTTTAGCGTTCTCGTTACAACGAACCAGTAATTCTGAAAGAATGCGAAGTGCACCACAACCACCTGGGGCTTGAACCGCAGCAACACGGTCAGCAAGCAATACAGGGCTGCTCTTGCCTAAAAGCAAAGTAAGCATGTTGTCGATATAACCTTGATTACCCTGTGGCGTAATATAGGTTTTGCTGGTTTCACGTTCTAACAAAAGTTTTTGCGCTTTCGCTACGCTAGTAAGAATAGGGGTATTACCTTGCTCATCTTTATAAACACCGACACCTAAGTCGATTTTATGAGAATTAAGATCTTCACGATAAGCAGCTGACAAACCAAGAATTGGATCTGGGGCGAGTTGGGGTAATACTTCAAACACGATATGTCCTCGTTGCAATGCAAAAAATAGCAGGCACGCATTATGCCACCGATGGTAGAAAAAACGACCCTTTATAGTAGAAAATATGTCATTAAATCGGTATTTATGGTGTAAAACGAAATACACATCACAAAAATCTGTGTGAATTAATAAACCTCATACTTACTTTCACTCTTTTCCATGTGTGTAGTACCAGTCAGAACAGTACTTAACCTATAGTAAAACGTTGGTTACCCACAACTTCACCTAGTGGATTAAAAGTACGTTCATACCAATGTATTTGTTGGTGGCTATTTACAAGAAGCAGAGTAGAAGTACGAGTACCATATTCTGGTGATTGGATAAAAATAGACGACAAACGCTTTTCCCATTCATACCCAATGCCTGTGTTAGGCAGCGTATGATCAGATGCTTTGTCTTCGTCTTTTAAAATGGCGAAAAGTGCCTCAGTATCAAGCTGATTATTTTGGCTCACGTAATCGGTTAACGACGCTATTCCTTTGGTGACTTTCGGCCAAGGTGTCGTTAAGTTAGCGTTGGATAAACCGTAAACACCTTGGGTTAACGTAGCGTGGGTGTCTTCGAAGTTGTTGTACACCGCGAGTGATTTTACATCACCATAAACCAAATTATAGCCATTATACTTGTGCCGGTTTGCACGTAATACGTTAAGGTAGGTGGGCTGTTTCATTGCTTCATCAATAAGCCAATCTGCCACTAAGCCGCCGCGAGAAATAGCATCGGTTTTTATCGTCTCAGGAGCTCTAATATTGGTTAAGGCGGCCACTTTTCCGTTACGCGTAACTCCCATCCAAGTGCCGTGAGCCTGTAAATCATGGCCTGCAAGCACATGTGGGTGATTATTCCAAAACCCAGACACAGCAGTGGGTCTAGCGTGAAATTCATCTCTATTTGCCGCAATAACCAAAGGGAATTCCTGACTTTGGTCTACTGCAATAAACAATATGCACATATACAACTTTACTCGCTGACTGTTGTGAATAATGAACACGGTAACCGCATTCAATATCATGTAAAGGTGGTGGATTGCCGCTAACTTTTTTATGCTTACCCGCTAAAACGTAGTAAGAGAATAACAAGAATGAAAAAAACGATTCATCATCAGTTAGTGGGCAATAAGTTACCACGCAAATGGCCACACTGGCTAAGTGCTTGCGGCAGTTTTATTTTAACTAAACGGGGGTGGCGAGTGGAAGGCGAGCTCATCAACGATAAAAAAGTGATATTGGCTGTTGCTCCACATACGTCGAACTGGGATTTCTTTATAGGCATACTGGTGGTGTTTGCGTTAAGAATTAAGGTTAACTTTTTTGGCAAATACACCATTTTTACACCCCCTTTAGGCTATATTGTGAGGAAACTTGGCGGCATACCCATAGAGCGAAGTAAAGCACATGGGGTGGTGAATAATATCGTACGTCAGATACAAGACAGCGAAGAAGTAGTATTGGCCTTGGCACCAGAAGGGACACGAAAAGGCGTATTTCCTTGGAAAACCGGTTTTATGTACATTGCTAAAGAGGCCAATATTCCCATTCAGCTGCTAGGGCTTGATTACGCCAAGAAAACCGTTGTACTTGGCCCAATTATTGACCAAATCGACGATATTGAAGAACAAATGCAAACTATTTATGCGTTTTATGCTAACGTTTGCGCCCATTATCCAAAAAACTGTATAACCAGCTAACGTAACGGAGCGTTCACCCGTGTCAAAACAGGGATTTACAACCCGGCAGGTTCACGCAGATCGTTTGCTCAATACCCCAGAGCATGGCGGCGTGCATACCAGCACTTCTAATTCTGTACTTTTCGAATTTTCTGATGCCCAAGGTATCATTGATGCTTTTCAGGGCAAACGTGCAGCCCACGTATATTCGCGCTCATCATCTCCGTCGGTTGCCGCATTGCAAAATATGCTTAACGACCTTGAGGGCGGCTTAGGGGCTTTATGCTTCTCAACAGGGATGTCTGCCATTAGCAGTACCTTGTTTTCGCTTTTAAAAGCTGGCGATCACCTTATCGTTAGCCAATATCTGTTTGGGAATACGCGAAGCTTCTTCGATACGCTTGCCGATTATGGTGTTCAGATTACCTTTGCTGATGTAACGGATATCCAAAACGTTAAAGAAGCTTATTTACCTAACACGAAAGGGGTCTATACTGAAACGGTAGCCAACCCGGTAACCCAAGTTGCCGACCTACGTGCTATCGGTCAGTACTGCGAAGAGCGTAATATTTTGTTTATGGTTGATAACACCATGACACCGCCACCGCTTTTTTACGCCAAAGAACTAAAAGCCTCGTTAATATTTTGCTCACTGACCAAATACATTTCTGGTCATGGTAATGTGTTGGGCGGTGCTGTTATTGATACCGGCCTGTTCAATTGGAAAGGCTTTGGAAACATTAAAAGTGCTTACCAAGTTGCCGATGAAGCCCAATGGGGTTTAACACAAATTAAGAAAAAAGGGTTACGCGATTTAGGCGCCACACTGGCCCCTCAGTCTGCAACCGCCATTGCGTTAGGTATGGAAACGTTAAGCTTGCGCTTAGCTCGAGCATGTGAGAACTCACAAAAGCTTGCTATGTTTTTAGACAATCACCCCAAAGTAAAACACGTATTTTACCCAGGTTTGGCAAGCCACCCGCAGCACTTTATGGCAAGAGAGCAATTGAAAAGAGGCTATGGCGCTATTCTTAGCTTTACCCTTGTTGATGATATCGACCCTGTTCAATTCTTAAATGCCCTTGAGTTGGTTATTTGCGCTACGCACTTAGGTGATAACCGTACGTTGGCATTGCCTGTTGCGCCTACAATTTACTTCGAAAATACAGCAGAAGAGCGTGAGGCCATGGGGGTTTCAGATACCATGATAAGAATATCGGTAGGTATTGAAGATACCGACGATCTTATTAAAGATTTCTCTAACGCCTTCGAACGTAAATACACCGGCGAATAAATTGTCGGTTTTATTGATTTAACGTTATTTTCACTTTTTGTTCGTCATCGGAGCAGTAACGAACAAAAAGTGGTGTTACTATCGATTTTGCAAGAAGTAGCTTGATCCTTTTCATCGCATTAATTCTCTTAGTTGTGTTGTGGCAAACTCGATTGATTCTGGGTTAGCAGTGAAAGGATCAGCTTCTTGCCCTTCGAATCCTCCCCCCAACTATGCTTTCGCTACCTGTAGCTATGAATTTTCACCTGAGATTTCCTATTCACGCATTCTCACTTTAGCATTCTCACTTAAGCATTTTAGACTAGCGTACTTAGTTGCATGATTTTGTCGTATGGTTTTGTTGCATGGTTTTTCGTCAATTAAATTCGAACGATAAGCCGGTTTTTTCCTAATATATATTCGATTTAATTTCTCTTATTATTGATTCATTAAATCAAAGGGAGAAATGTAATGACGTCTATTCTTGTTGTGTATTCAAGCCTTAATGGTGAAAACAGTAAATCAACCGAGCTTGCTGACTATTATCTTCAGTCACTTGAGAGCAAAGAAGTATCGGTAACAAAAGTTGATGTGGCAGAACTAGCGTTGGCACATTTAACGGGTGAAGAAATGCAAGCATGGATGACAGACGCTAGCGAGCGTACTTCTTCACAAAAGCGTTTAGCTGCGGTTTCCGATGACCTCGTTGCACAACTTCAAGCGGCAGATGAAATTGTGCTAGCAGTTCCTATGTACAACTTCGGTATTCCTTCTTCACTTAAAGCCTATTTCGACCGTATTGCACGGGCGGGTATTACCTTTAAATATACTGAAACTGGGCCGGTAGGTTTGCTTGAAGGCAAGCAAGCGAAGGTATTTGCTAGTCGAGGCGGCGTTTACGAAGGCGGTGATTACGATACACAAACACCATACTTAACTCACTTTTTAAATTTCATCGGTATTACTGACGTGAAATTTGTTTATGCAGAAGGACTTAGTATGGGTGAAGACAGTGCTAATGAAAGTATCGCTAATGCGAAGGGTAAAATAATTGAACTAACCCAAAAAGTCGCTGACTAAATCTATGTAGTTAGCAAAACGCAATGAGTGCGTTTGAGCTAAAGTGTGTTCCAAGTTGAGTGTGCTTGATTGCCCCGCATATTATGCGGGGCTTTTTTATGCGTCTTTCCATTTTATGCGTCTTTCCATTTTATGCGCGGCTTTTTATTCAGAGATTTTTATCAGTGATTTTTATATTAGGGATTTGTCGAATTGAGTAATTTCCACTTAGGGTTTACAGCCTAATAGTCAATCGCTCGATTCTCTGGGTATAATGTGGGCATAACTAAAAAATAAAGTCGTTATTATGCAGAAATTGTCTTCCCTTGTTTTAGCTTCTAGTATTACGCTTCTGCTTAGCGGATGCGCCAATACAGATTCAACTACTGAATTAAACGCTAAAAGAAGCTCCGCCCAAAGTGACACCCTTTCATCTAGGGCACCTAAAAGTAACCGTAATGAACCGATTGCTTCTTACACCCCTGACATTGAACCGGGTCCAGTACAGTACTCGCAAAACGGTGAGATTACCTTAAAGCAAATTATGGCAGACCCGCAATGGTTAGGCAGAGCCCCGACTAATATGGGGTGGTCAATTGATGGTAGCCACATTGTTTACGAAAGAGAACAACCTAACAGCAAGCTAAAAGATGTTTATATAGCAAGTCTTGATGCGGCAGATAAAAGTGAAAAAGCATCGCTATCTCAATTACATCAATATAAATACGATGAGCGGGTAGAGCGCGAAGACGGCGTCATTGCCTACCGGTTTAAAGACAGCGTATATGTGCAATTTGCTAATGATGATGTTGTGCAACTTACCCGTGGTGGTAGCTTTCTCTCATCGCTATCTTTTATGACTGATGGGCGTTTAATGGCATTAAGTGGCAACAGCGCCATTGCCATAGACCTAACAAACGGCAGCAGAGAAGAATTGGTAAGTTGGGCATTCAGCGATGAACCAGAACCAGTCGCCGCGCCAAAAGATTATATTGCCGAGCAGCAACAATCATTAATTCAGTATATTGCTAAAAAGCGTAAAGATCGTGAAGCGAAGGCGAAGGCGCAAGATACGCTTGCGGCAAATAACACCAGCATTGCACCTGATACTTTTTATTTTGATAAAGCTCATAAACTGGTAGGCGTGAGTGTATCTCCGAAAGGGAATTTTGCGATTGTGGCGACCACGCCAGATACACCTTCCCGAGACGATAGTGACATTATGCCGCACTACATTCAGGAAGATAGCCGCATCGCGAGCAAGCCGGTACGTAGAAAAGTAGCCGATGCTGAACCGATTAATCATCAACTTTGGCTTTTAGACTTAGCAAGTGGTGAAAAGTCACTACTAAACTACTTTAGCTTACCTGGTTATAACGACGATGTATTAGCCGAAGTGAAGGCTGAAAATGCAGAAGCTAAAGGCGAACGTTACGACGTGAATCGTTTACCAAGACCTATTACCTTGCTGTCTAGCTGGAACTGGCAAAAGCCTTCTATCAGCTGGCACAAAGACGGTGAGCAAGTTGCGGTAATGGTGGAAGCGTGGGACAACAAAGACCGCTGGATTGCCACGGTAGACCTAGATAACCAACGTTTAGTGAACCAACATCGCCTACATGATGATGCGTGGGTAAACTATCGATTCAATAGCTTTGGTTGGTTTAATAACAGCGAAACCTTGTATTATCAGTCTGAACACTCTGGGTATGCACATCTTTATACGCAAGTACCTGGACAAGCGCCAAAAGCGTTAACTCAAGGTACATTCGTTACCGATAACCCAACGTTGTCTAGTGACGACATGTGGATGTATTTTAACGCGAACAGTAAACATCCTGGTATCGTTGAAGTATACCGCGTGAAGGCTACCGGCGGTGAAGTAGAAGCGCTAACCAACCTCAACGGTATAACAGAGTATAAACTCAGTCCAGATAACGCCACATTAGTGTTAAGCCACGGTAAAGTGTCTCGCCCTCCAGAGCTTTATGTTAAAGCTGTAGATAGCAAAGAAGCGGCTATGAAAATTACCGATACGGTAAGCGACGCGTTCACCGCTATGCCGTGGGCAGTGCCCAACGTGGTGGCCATTCCTTCAAGTCACACCGATGCGCCTATTTATGCCCGCGTATACTTACCTAAAGACTATCAAGCAGGTAAGCCGCTTAAGGCAGTAGTCTTTAATCACGGTGCAGGTTATTTGCAGAATGCCCACCTAGGGTGGTCGTTGTATTTCAGAGAATACATGTTTAATAGCATGCTAGTGCAACAAGGATATGTGGTACTAGATATGGACTACCGTGCCTCGGCAGGTTACGGGCGCGATTGGCGCACGGCTATTTACCGCAACATGGGTACGCCTGAAGTACAAGATTTACGCGATGGTGTGAATTGGTTGGTAGAAAACGCCAATGTCGATCGCAACCGAATAGGCACGTATGGGGGCTCTTATGGCGGGTTCTTAACCTTTATGTCTATGTTTAACGCACCGGATCTTTTTGCGGCTGGTGCAGCGCTTCGTCCAGTTACTGATTGGGCGCACTATAACATCGGGTATACGTCAAACATCCTGAACACCCCAGATGTCGATCCTATTGCCTACGAGCGCAGTTCACCTATCTATTTTGCAGAAGGGCTAGAGAAACCATTGTTAATCAATGCACCCATGGTAGATGACAATGTGTTTTTCCATGACACCGTTCGACTAGTTCAGCGCTTAATCGAGCTAGAAAAGGAAGACTTTGAAACGGCTATTTACCCTGTAGAGCCACATGGTTTCGTTCAACCAAGCTCTTGGTTAGATGAATACCGCCGAATCTATAAGTTATTCGAAGAGAATTTGTAGTTAGCTAAGGCCAGCTATTAAGATAAAAAAAACGCCCCTATATAGGGGCGTTTTTGTTTTAGTGGTAGTTAGTAAAGGAAACCGTATTGTCACGCTTAATTCAATTTCACTCGTTAACTACCGTTTTTTTGCGGTTAGCCACATAAGTGTGAAGATGATTAATCCACTTAGCGCACCGAATAAGTGCGAATCGATGGCAACTTTGGCGTCAATCAGTGCAGCAACCTGAGCACTACTGCCTGATACTTGTTCATAAATCACTTTAAGCGCAACACCGCCCAGTAAAATCCAACCCGATCGCATCTTATTCATAATATCCATTAATGCGCCCCATACGAAGATACCGTGTAGCGCACCTGATAGCCCCGCATACCAAATAAGATCTTCAGAAAAAAGGTAGAGCCCTGCACTGGTGCCTAAGCTGCACCATACGAAAACTTTTAAGAACCGACCTATTCGGTAATGTTCGCCGTGTAACGCCCATAGTAAGGTAAGGCCTGATAAATTCAGCAGCAGGTGATACCCATTGGTGTGCACAATATTGCCCGATAATAAACGCCAGGTTTCAAGGCCTTGAAGGGCGAAACGATCGTAAGCTAACCACTCACCAGAGAGCGGCTCTAAGAAAAAAGCGACGATAGCGCAAAGCGCTAAAATAAGTGGGCCTACGCTATACTTAGGTGAGACCGGTAGTGACATCATCATTGTTATTTATTTTAGTAATCCGTGTGTGCTGGGTATGATACATAAAATTGCCAGTAGGGTGGGAAGCGTTATCGGTAAAAATGCTTTTTTTGTCGGCTTCCGTCTATATAACAATCATAAAAACGTAATGAGGTGACATATGTCTCTAATTTTAAGTGAAAAGAAAAACGGGATCTTAACGATCACCATTAATCGCCCAGAGAAGAAAAACGCCTTAACCCGAGAAATGTATCAGAGCATGGCTGACGCATTATTCAGTATTGAAAATGACGATAGCATTAAGACTGTACTATTTCGTGGTGAAGGTGACTGTTTCACTTCTGGTAACGATATTAGTGATTTTGCAGGGCGCAAAGAAGGGGATGACGTGAATGAGTCTGCGGCATTTATGCGTGGACTAATAAACTGCAAAGTGCCCGTGGTGGCACAAGTGCATGGGGTTGCTGTGGGTATAGGCACAACGATGCTTTTACACTGCGATTTTATCTACGCTGAGACAAACACCCGATTTGTTCTACCATTCATCAACTTAGGCCTTGTTCCTGAATTTGCTTCAAGTTATCTTCTTCCGAAAATGGCAGGGCATGTAAAAGCCAGCGAGTGGCTAATGTTAGGCGAACCATTTGGCACAGAAGATGCCTGTCAGTTTGGGTTGATTACCGGTAGCTATTCAGCCGAGGAATTAGCCGAGAAAGTGACATCGGTATGTAAAAAGCTGGTGGCAAAGCCCTCATTTGCATTGATGCAAACCAAATCACTGTTAAAGAATGATGTGGAATCTACCCATCACTATATGGATATTGAATTCGATGTGTTTGGTCAAGCTATGGATTCAGAGGCCGCGCGTGAAGCGTTTGATGCGTTTTTGTCAAAACGTCCGATCAATCCGGAGAAATTTAAATAAAGAGGAAGTCATATTTTGAAACGTGGTTCATGGTTTAGTTCATCGTTTTTAGCCATTGCAGTTTCAAGCTGCCTGTTGGTGTCTGCAAATGCACAGCAAGTAAGAGAAGTAGGAGAGCCAGAGGCCGCCACGGGGTATGTAGATAAACAAGCCTTTGCTGCTGAAGAGTATATGGTGGTAGCGGCTAACCCATACGCTTCATGGGCAGGCAAAAACATTTTGGCAAAAGGTGGAAGCGCCATTGATGCTGCCGTTGCCGTGCAATCAATGTTATCACTTGTTGAACCACAGTCTTCTGGTATTGGTGGCGGCGCGTTTATATTGTATTGGGACAACAAAAATAAAGTGTTGCACACCTTTGATGGCAGAGAAACCGCGCCTGCAGCCGTAAACGCCCATTGGTTTATAGAAGGCAACAAGCCTATGCGTTGGCTTGATGCCGTAGTAGGCGGAAAATCAGTAGGTGTGCCAGGTGCTATTAAAGCGCTGGAAACTGCACAAAGTGAATTCGGCACCTTGCCATGGAACACCCTGTTTGACGATACAATTAAAACGGCAACCGAAGGGTTTCGTGTTTCGCCACGACTCGCTAAGCTTATTGCCCTTGATTACCACCCAGGTTTAAAAACGTTTCCCACCAGTTCTACGTATTTCTTTCCTGCAGGGCTTCCGTTAAAAGAAGGCGCGATACGTAAAAATAAGCAATTGGCTAAAACCTTGAAAGGTCTTGCCGAAAACGGCACTGATTATTTGTATAAAGGCGAGTTAGCAGAAAAGATTGTTAAAACAGTAAATTCTGCGTCAATTAACCCAGGTCAAATGACGACTGAGGACTTAGCCGCCTACGAGCCTATTCGACGTGAGCCGGTATGTGGCTTGTATCGTGATAAACAAATTTGTGGCATGGCACCGCCAAGTTCCGGTGGTATTAACGTGTATCAAATTCTAAAGATGTTAGAAGGGCAGGATTTTTCTACCCTCACGCCTGACTCTGTAGAATTCGCAAACGTTTTCACTCAATCAAGCGCACTGGCCTACGCTGACAGAGAAAAATACATAGCGGATAGTGATTTTACTAACCTACCGTTTGCCGCCATGATTAACACTGCGTATTTGAATCGCCGCGCTGAAGGTATTGCGCCAGATAAGAAGTGGCGACGTGTACGTGCTGGTAACCCTTACGGCGACGCTAATATTAGCCTTGGCAGCAACATGGAACAGCCTAATACCTCGCATTTCTCTATTGTTGATAAAGAAGGCAATGCGGTATCGATGACCACAAGTATCGAATTTATGTTTGGTTCGGGTTTGATGGTGGGTGGCTTTTTGCTAAATAACCAATTAACCGACTTTTCGTTTTCGCCTACGCAAAATCGTTTCCCTGTCCCTAACCGTGTTGAGCCAGGTAAGCGCCCACGAAGCGCAATGAGCCCTACGATGGTGTTCGACAAGGATGGCGACTTAGAAGTGGTGGTAGGCTCTCCTGGTGGCTCACGTATTGTAAGTTACGTGGCTCAAACGTTAGTGGGCGTGTTAGATTTTGGATTAGATATACAGCAGGCCATTAATTTACCTAAAATTACTAACCGAAATGATTACACGGCTCTTGAAAAGGGAACGCCAATTGCTGAGCTTGAAGCGCCGTTAAAAGCGTTAGGGCATAATGTAAAGGTTGTCGACTTAAACAGCGGTTTACATGGTATTCAAATTAAGTCGGGTAAGATTATTGGCGGTGCGGATCCAAGACGTGAAGGTGTTGCGGTAGGGCGCTAAGCGGCTTCATTTAGCACCATGGCTAAATAACCAAAGGCTGTTCGAATTATATATTCGAACAGCCTTTTTTATTACATGAAATGGTCTGGGTGAATTTGAGAAACTTTCCACATACCATCTTCTTTAATAAGATCTAAACTGCGCAAGTCTTCAATTTTATCGTCATCGTACATACCACTTAAAAATACGGTAACCGTTGCCTTTTCTGAAAACTCAGAACGCCCAACACTGTTGCCACTTTGTGGGGTAATAATCACAGTATCGTATTTTAAATTTAATAGGTGACGCTGTACATTTCTATTACTGTGGTAATTAGTCAGAATTCTAGCCAATCGATCGGACGACAGGCTAATTGCCACATCAAGATTATCATCTTCATACACACTTTTTAGAAACGTAACTGCCGAATATTCTGGCGTACTGTCGGCTAGCATACCGTAGCGACCCATTCCTTCTTCTTTTTCTCCACATGCCGCTAAACAAAGCACGCTAAACATAACGGCATAAAAACGTAAACGAAAAGAGCGCATTAATAAAAACCCTAAACAAGTCAAAGGAAAATGATCGCCCACATTATCGATACTCATCCGATGAGACGCAAGTCAATACGTCTAAACCTTTCGAATAATATTCACTTACCTGTTAAACGAAGCTTGAAAATAACTGCCTTTATTTAAAGATAGTTGAGATAAAAGGGTTTGAGCCCCTTTTTAAAAACAAAAAGCAAAAAACAAAAAACGAGGCCGAAGCCTCGTTTTGTTATTTACACTCGTTACCGTTTAACGGGTTGGTAAGCGTGATTATTGTGTTTCTTCTTGGTCGCCAAATGCGCCCGCAAATAATGGGCTGCTTAGGTAACGCTCAGTACCACTGGCTAGCAGAACAACAACAATTTTGTCTTTGTTCTCTGGGCGTTCAGCAAAACGTTTTGCTGCTACCACTGCTGCACCAGAAGAAATACCCGCAAGAATACCTTCTTCGGTCATCAAGCGGTGCGCCATTTCCATACATTCATCGTTGGTGACTTGCTCAACTTCGTCAATCAAGCTTAAGTCCAAGTTACCTGGAATGAAGCCTGCACCAATACCTTGAATTTTGTGTGGCCCTGGCGTGAGTTCTTCACCGTTCATCGCTTGAGTAATAACAGGCGAATCAGTAGGCTCTACAGCAATAGAGGTAATAGCTTTACCTTGCGTGTTTTTAAGGTAACGGCTCACACCAGTAATGGTTCCGCCTGTACCTACGCCTGCTACGAATGCATCAACTTTGCCGTCGGTGTCATTCCAAATTTCAGGACCCGTGGTCTTTTCGTGAATAGCAGGGTTAGCAGGGTTATCGAACTGCTGAAGTAAAACGTACTTTTCAGGATCAGATGCCACAATCTCTTGTGCGGCGGCAACTGCGCCTTTCATGCCTTTTGGTGCTTCAGTTAATACTAAGCTAGCACCAAGGGCTTTTAATAGTTTTCTGCGCTCTAAGCTCATGCTGCTAGGCATGGTAAGCGTTAGTTTGTAACCGCGTGATGCTGCAACAAACGCAAGGGCAATACCTGTGTTACCACTGGTAGGCTCTACAATTTCCTTACCTTGGGTAAGCACGCCACGTTTTTCTGCATCCCAAATCATATTGGCGCCAATACGACACTTAACGCTGAAGCTAGGGTTACGAGACTCAACCTTTGCGTAAACGTTACCAGAAGTAACGCGGTTTAATTTAACTAGAGGCGTGCGGCCAATAGAAAGAGAGTTGTCGTCAAATACTTGCATTATTAATCCTTACCTAGTTAGGAAATCCCAGCAGTCGTGTTCGGTACGACCTTTATAATAGTTAATAATTCATAGCCTGAATTTGGGGATTTCGTCATACCCCTATATCATTGGTCCCAAACGTGAAAATGCAAAGTGCTTTTTCGCTATATGTTATTGTTATTTTACATGACGAATCAGAACGAAAGAGGTAAAACCATAATGGCTTTTAGTGGAACGTCGAATTATATCGCTACAAAAGATTTGCAACTTGCCGTGAATGCCGCCATTACACTAGAGCGTCCACTGCTTATCAAAGGTGAGCCGGGCACAGGTAAAAGCATGTTGGCTGAAGAGTTAGCCGCCAGTCTTGGAACCGATTTAATTCAGTGGCACATCAAATCTACTACAAAGGCACAACAAGGCTTGTACGAATACGATGCAGTATCTCGTCTTCGTGATTCACAGCTGGGTGACGATCGCGTTCACGATATTGGCAATTACATTGTTAAAGGAAAACTATGGCAGGCATTTGAAGCAGGCAACCGTCCTATTTTATTAATTGATGAAATAGACAAAGCGGATATTGAGTTTCCAAACGATTTATTGCTAGAGCTCGATAAGATGGAATTCTTTGTATATGAAACTCAAGAGCGTGTGGTGGCCAAAGTACGCCCCATAGTAATCATCACGTCAAATAACGAAAAAGAGCTGCCTGACGCCTTCCTACGTCGTTGTTTTTTCCATTATATTCAATTTCCTACGCCTGAAGAAATGCAGCAAATCGTTGATGTGCATTTCCCCGACTTAAAGAAAAAGCTGCTTGATGAAGCATTAAAAGCCTTCTTTGAGATTCGTGATGTTCCAGGGCTTAAGAAAAAACCGTCTACGTCAGAGCTTATCGATTGGTTGAAACTGCTGGTGGCCGAAGACATTCCACCTGAAGCGTTGCAGTCGAAAGACGGTAAAGCCGCCATTCCACCGCTATATGGTGCACTACTTAAAAACGAGCAAGATATTCACTTGTTCGAAAAATTGGTATTTATGGCGCGCCGCTAATGCTTATTCAATTCTTTTTCACGCTGCGAAAATATCAAGTAAAAGTGAGCTTGCGAGAGCTACTTGATTTACTCCACGCCTTGGAAAAGCATATTGTTTATGCAGATTTGGAAGGCTTCTATAGTTTGTCTCGAACCATCATGGTGAAGGATGAGTCTCAATACGATAAATTCGACAGAGCATTTGCCGATTATTTTGAGGGGGTAGAATCTATCGATTTATTCGGTAAAGACATCCCCGAAGAATGGTTACGTAAACAAATCGAGAAAACCCTGAGTGCAGAAGAGCGTGAAGCGCTACGGCAGTCTGGCGGCTTAGAAGCTTTAATGGATACCCTTAAAAAACGCCTTGAAGAGCAAGAAAAGCGACATCAAGGTGGTAACAAATGGGTGGGAACAGGGGGCACATCTCCCTTTGGCGCTTATGGCGACAACCCTGAAGGTATTCGTATTGGGCAAAAGGGCAATCGTCGTAACTCGGCGGTAAAAGTGTGGGATAAGCGCGAGTTTAAAAACTTATCTGCCGACGTTGAGCTAGGGACACGAAACATTAAAGTCGCCTTGCGTAAATTACGTAAGTTCGCCAGAACCGGTGCCAGTGAAGAGCTTGATGTAGCCACCACCATTGGTGAAACGGCCAAAAAAGGCGGTATGTTAGATATACACATGTCGCCAGAGCGTCACAACGCGGTTAAGGTGCTAATGTTTTTTGATGTGGGCGGCTCTATGGATCCTCACGTTAAAACCACGCAAGAACTTTTCTCTGCAGTACAGAGTGAGTTTAAATACCTCGAGTACTTCTACTTTCACAACTGTGTATATGAAGAGGTTTGGAAAGATAACCTGCGACGGGAAAAAGAGCGGGTATCGGTTCACGATATTATTCATCGGTACGGTAAAGACTATAAAGTCATCTTTGTTGGCGATGCCACCATGGGGCCTTATGAAATTACCTATCCTGGAGGAAGCGTTGAACACTGGAACGAAGAACCGGGTAGTGCGTGGCTGGGCCGTATACTGAATCATTTTAATAAAGCGGTATGGTTAAACCCACAAGCTGAGAATTATTGGCCTTACTATTCGTCTATTTCTATTATCAAAGAAATTGTTGAAGATAGAATGTACGGGCTAACCCTTGAAGGCTTAACCCAAGCCATTAAAGAGCTCAGCCGTTCACGCTAGGCATTGTTTGTATGGCCGTTTTTCATAAGCCGTTCTCATTATTCAGTGTGTTAGAGAGTGAGTTAGATACTGTGTGTTAGACGCAGAGAGTTATATAAAATGAGTAAAGTCGCAAGCATACTGTTGGCGGGTGGGGGAAGTAAGCGTTATGGCAGTAACAAGCTACTTTCCCCGCATTATAGTGGGTTGCCGTTAATCCAAAATTCTTTGCAGCAGTTACACGGGCTTAATCTTGCCGGTACTTATGTGGTTACTGGGCGTTGGCACAGCGATGTTATTGATGTTGTCGATATGATTACGGCAAACGCAGCTCAAGGTAGCAATAGCACTAAGGTGTGTTACAACCCGTTGTGGCGTGAAGGCATTGCGTCGAGTATTCGTTGTGGTCTGCAGGCTCTTATGCTGGAAAAGAGTCTTATGCTGGAAAAAAGCCTCAAGCAGGCTACCGACAATGAGTACACCCATTTGTTAGTACACTTAGCCGACTTAGCCAGTGTTACTACCGCTACACTGCAAGCATTGCTTAACGAAATTCCATCAAACCCCAATCACATCATTTACAGTCAGTGGCATAAACGCGATCTTGAAGAGAAAGTGAAAATAAAAGCGACAGTGCCTGCTATATTCCCCAAAGCGGCATTTGACAGCTTACTTGCGCTAAGGGGCGATAAAGGTGCTAAAAAAGTAATAGAAGACTGGAAAGACAAAGGGCAGGCGATTGGTGTCAATCACCCCGAATCTGCATTTGATATTGATGCGCCTAGTGATTGGAACGCCTATCGGAGCCAGAAGGTGTAACCGATAGGCAGGTCATCAATGAAATTACGTGGCGTAGCGGTAGCTAGGGCGTTGAATATAATAAAGTCTAGCGCCTAGCATAATGGCAGCCGCACTTAATCCTACAATAAATCCAATCCAAAAGCCGCCAGCAGACATCGGCTCTGCCGTTATCCAATTGGTACGGCCTAATATTACGCCGGTGGGCAAACCAATTAACCAGTAAGACACAAACGTAATGATAAACATGGCGGTAGTGTCTTTGTAGCCACGAAGCGCATTGGCTGATATTACTTGTATAGCGTCTGAAAGTTGAAAAATGGCCGCATAAATAAGTAGGGCATTCGCCATTTGGTAAACCGCCGCATCGCTGGTATAAAGCCCAATGATGAATGCTTTGGCACTTAGCGTGAACGTTGCAGTACAAGCCGCGGTAACAAAGCCGATTAAAATCGAGCACTTTGCGGCAATTTTAGCTTGCCGTCTATTATTTTGCCCAATGCGATAACCAATTCGAATCGATGCTGCCATACCAATACTCATGGGTACCATAAACATGAGTGCCGAGAAATTAAGGGCTACTTGGTGAGCGGCAACTGTGGTGGATCCAAAAGGCGCAAGCAATAGTGCCACTACCGCAAATAAGGTTACTTCAAACAATAACGTCATGGCGATAGGAAGGCCAAGCTTGAAGGTACGCTTTATGGCAACCACAGACGGCTTGTAGTACGTATCGAAAAGCTGATATTTTTTTAGTGCCGGGCTAAAACGTACGTAAATGAAGGTAGCAATTAGCATGGTGTAAATAACAATAGCTGTTGCTACACCACAACCCGCGCCACCAAAAGCAGGAATAGGGCCAATACCGTAAATGAAAAGGTAGTTACCGAGTATATTGGCCATTAAACCAATCACGGTAATTAACATGGTAGGTTTGGTTTTACCTAGCCCTTCACAGTAGTTTCTTAGCCATTGATAAAGCGCGAATCCCGGCATGGCACACAGCACGTAAACCACATAATCCACGGTGATGGTATGTAGCTCATCTGCCATGGGAAATAGCGATACGATGTTACCAGCAAAGGGAATAAGCGCAGCCATCGCTACACCAACGAAACACACTAAGTAGCCTGCTTGTTGACTGGCATTGGCAATGCCGGTGATGTCTTTTGTACCTTGAAGCCTTGAAATAATGGGCGGTAAAGCTAGCGCAATACCTTGTATAAAACACAACAAAGGTACGGTAATACTAAAACCAAGGGCCACCGCTGCCATATCAGTCGCGCTATAGCGACCCGCCATAATGGTATCGCTCACGCCCATCAGCATTTGGGTAATTTGCGCAATTAATAATGGCCAAGCCAGCTTTATAATATCTCTACCTTCAAGTAGATAACGTTTGTTCTTCAAGGTTACAGATCCGATTCAGGTGAAAGTAAATCAAAAGGAATAACAGGCAGGGTTGTGCCTTTTTCAACATGACTGATGTCTTCGTGAATTATCATTAAACAATTTGCTGCGGTAATAGACGTCATGACACCAGAACTTTGTGTGCGAAACGGCGTTACGAGAAGATTGAAGTTTTCATCATAGGTTATCGTGGCGCGCTGAAAATCCCGACGGCCAGCACGACGTTTAATGTCGCAGGTTACCGTGGCATTAACGGTTAGCGGCTTACGAACTTGCTGTTCACCCTGCATTTTTCTGATTAACGGGGTAACAAGAAGTTTAGCGGTTACAAAGGCAGAAACAGGGTTACCAGGCAAACCACAAAACAAGGTATTGCCAATATGGCCTAAGGCAAAAGGTTTACCCGGTTTAATTGCCACTTTCCAAAAGTCGATACTACCTAAAGCGTCTATTACGTCTTTCACATAATCGGCGTCGCCAACCGACACACCGCCACTACTTACCATCACATCTACCCGTGCGCTGGCTTCTTTGAACAGGGCGGTGAGTGATTGTTCATCGTCTTTTACTATGCCGAAATCGATAATCTCAACGCCCAACTCTGCAAGTAGGGCGCTCACACCAATACGATTCGACTCATATATTTGGGTAGGTAAGCAGGGTTCGCCAGGCTGAGCTAGTTCAGAACCTGTTGCGACAACACCCACCTTAACTTGTTTTACTACGTCTACCGTGGTGAGCCCCTGTGAAGACAACAACATAAGGTGCTGTGGCTGTAATCGAATACCTTGATTTACCAGTGACTGTCCAATTTTAATATCCGCTTCTTTCTTGCGAATGTTTTCGCCACAAGCGTGCTGCTTATTAATACTTACGTGATTGCCTTCAGTAGACGTATTTTCAACCATGACTACGGCATCGGCGCCTGGAGGTACTGGTGCGCCCGTCATGATTTTTATCGCGTGGCCGGGTTTTAAAGGTTCGTCTGCGGCCATGCCAGCGGTAATGGTGCCCTGAATAGGCATAAGCGTGTCTGGTTGACTACTAGCTGCATTAATAGCGAAGCCATCCATTGCAGAGTTATCCCACGGGGGAACAGAGAGTGTAGCGTGTACTTCAGAGGCAGTGATTCTTCCTAAGGCGCGGCTTAACGCAATGGTTTCAGATTCACCCAAGATGCTCGTTGCATCAATTGCTTTTTCCATTGCGTGTTCTAACGATAACCATTTTGAAGACATGAAAACCACTCCCTAATTTGAGGGTGGGGATTATCACCTAAATGCGCCAATAAACCAATGTATTAGGCAATGACGATAAGGAAATTATAACAAAAACGGCGCTATATGCGCCGTTTGTAAGAGGTGAGTGGATAGCGTAAGAATGTGAGGTTACTCAAAGTCTTGGTTGCTTATCCAAAGTACTTGGTAGGGTTTCAATTGCAAGAAGGCATCCGACAAGGCAATTTGTTGACGAGTGACAAGATCTATCCAGTTATCAGTACCAATTAAGTTGATATCAGACAGTAAAATAGTTTGCTCTTCATCCGACACATTACTAATGCAGAAGATACTTTGCTTTCTGTCTAAACTTTGTCGCCAATAACCGAAAATACTTTCGTTAAGCTGCAACGTAAATTGCGTAGCATTCGGGTGGAATGCTGGCTGAGCTTTACGAATTCGAATTAACTGAGACAGTCGCGTCAATACTTTGTGATGCTGAGAATAGGGCGAATCAAGCAAGGCTTCTAGCTCTTTGAAATCCCAACGTCTTCGGTTGATTGAACGGTTTTGACCTGTATTAGCCACTTTCTCATAGTCGTTAGACGTACCTAATAAACTATGAATATAAATGCCTGGAATACCTTCCATTCCCAGCATAATGGCGTGCGCACAGATAAAGCGGTCTATCTGCCATTTATCCGGGCCTTTTGTTGTTCCCTGTAACGCATCAAATAACGTAATGTTTATTTCATAAGGCTTTTGTTGCCCATGATCAGACGCGCGCCACGAAATTTTGCCACCAAAGTTTTGCATGGTATGCACAAGTTCTGAAATTTCTTCATCGTCTAGCAATCCTTCAGCAGGGCGAAGGCCAATACCATCGTGCGATGCAATGAAGTTAAAGTATGCCGTACCATTTTGCGCTGGTGGCATGCTCATCATCCAACTCTTTAAGTACTTACAATTACCCGTTACCAAGGTGTTGACCAATAGTGGTGGCAATGAAAAGTTATAGATAGCATGGGCTTCATTGGCATTACCGAAATAGGTCAAATTTTCCCTGTTGGGAATATTGGTCTCAGTAATGATAATAATAGACGGGTCGACATGTTCAATCAGCGTGCGAATTAACCTAATGACCTCATGAGTTTGAGGAAGGTTAATGCAGTTAGTGCCAACAATTTTCCACAAAAACGCCACAGCGTCTAAGCGGAATATTTTTGCGCCCTTGTCGATATACAAACGAATGATATCAATGAACGTAAGAAGTACCTTAGGGTTCCTGAAATCAAAATCGACTTGGTCATGACTGAAAGTACACCAAACATGTTTAGTGCCATCTTTGGTTTCTGTTTCACGCAATAATGGCGAAACCCTAGGACGAGTAACAATAGACAAATCGTCAGCGGGATCCCCAGTAAAGAAGAAATCTGAACCTGGACCTTCACCTTTGATGAAATTATCGAACCATACACTGCGCGCAGAACAGTGGTTAATCACCAGATCTGTCATTAACCCGTAGTCTTTCGCAATGGCTTCAATATCGTCCCAGCTGCCCAAGGCTTCATTCACACTCGAATAGTCGATAACCGAAAAGCCATCGTCTGAACTGTATGGAAAGAAAGGCAGAATGTGCACATTATTGATGGTGTTCTTACTATAGCGATTTAAAAAGCGATTGAGGGTAACGAGCGGTCGCTCGTCGCCATCAATAACGCTATCGCCATAGGTGATCATGATGATGTCTTCCTCGTCCCAATAATTAGAATGGGATTGAGGAAGCGACACATCTTCATCAGGCTTAATGCCCATCGTCTCCATTAAAGACATGGTTAAGCTTTCTAATGAATGCTCAAGGGGCACATCAGCATAGATATATTCTAGATGGTGCTTCACTTTGTCATGGAGTACTTGCCATGTCATTGTCTATTACTCCATAAATTCTGCGGTGTCAGCTTCAACGGCCTCCAGCAAGCGCTCGAGAATATCTGGCACAGCGCTGGTTACTCGGTTCCAACTTGGAATGAAAGGGGTTTCCATTGGGTTTTCTAAAAAGTTCTGTCCAGCTTTCATGATGTTACTGGCGAACATTTCAACTGCTTTTTCTTCACTGTGAATATCAAGTGTAAGACCGTTCATGACTGCGTCGTTGTGATAGGTCTCAATAAAGTCTAGTGCAATTCTGAAATAGGTAGCCTTGATAGAGCGGAACATCTCGTTACTAAAGGTATAACCTTGGGTAGCCAACTTTCTAAAGATGGCCTTAGTAATGTCGATAGACATTTTAGATAAGCCACCATGTTCATCATTAAGCGACAAATCTTGGTGCTTGTGATCGTAAATATCGCAAATGTCGGCTTGGCAAAGGCGATTGTGCGAATAATTGCGATGCATTTCAGACAGTACGCCAATTTCTAAGCCCCAATCACTTGGAATGCGAATATCGTTTAGCACATCGCGGCGGAACGAAAACTCACCGGCTAACGGGTAACGGAAGCTGTCCATAAACTCAAGGTATTCGTTGTCACCCATAATACGCTTAAGTGCGCGTAATAACGGTGTCACTAATAATCGAGATACGCGGCCGTTAATTTTACCGTTCGCTACACGGGCATAGTAGCCCTTACAGAACTCATAGTTAAAGTTCGGGTTTGCGACAGGGTAAATAAGCTTAGCCAATAAGTCTTTGTTGTACGTCACAATATCGCAGTCATGCAGAGCAACAGACTCAGCACGGTTTGATGCTAAAACATAGCCCATGCAATACCAAACATTACGGCCTTTACCCAACTCTTTAGGTGCTAGACCTTTTGATTGTAGTTCTTCATCAAGGGCTTTCAAGCGAGGACCGTCGTTCCAAAGCACGCGATGATGCTGAGGCAGTTTGTCGAAAAACTTAAGCGCATGTTTATATTGCGCCATATCGGCGCGATCTAGCCCTATCACGATTTCCGATAAGTAAGGTACGCCCGTTAATTCATCAACAATATGAGGTAAGGCATCACCTTCTAGTTCTGAAAAAAGTGATGGCAAGATAAGTGCCATGGGACGTTTCTGTGAAAAGCGGAGTAACTCGGCTTCTAGTTCCTCTGTTGGTCTACGAGAAAGATTATGTAAAGTTGTAACCACACCGTTTTGATAAAAATCAGCCATGTGTCCTCCTGATTATAGGGAAAGCAATTGAGTTAGCATTTCGTTCCAGCCTTCTGGGCCAGGTAACGTGCTGGTATAAACCTCGTCTTTTTTAACAGAAGGCGGAGGATTTACCGGAGATAAAATTCTTATAGCGATATGTGCTGCTTCAAGCATAGCAATATCGTTTTTTCCATCGCCAAGGGCAACGGTTTTAACATGACTTTCATGTTGTCTTTGGTATTCAGCCGCTAGCCATTTAAGGGCTTGGCCTTTGTCGCAATTGCCAGATACATGGATAAATCGCCCGCCTTCTAGAGGATAGGCGCCCCGTTCTTTAACTGCCGCAATAAATTTTTGTTTGTTTTCATCAGAACCAGTCCAAAGTACAGGTTCTCCAAATTGACGTTTAGCTGCTAGGGCAGCAGACGCTTCGTCTAAGCCTGTGCTGCTTTGAATTTCTTCTAAACTCATTTGCGAAAACTGTTTAAACTCACCTTCAAAATCTGCTTTGATTTTATCGAGAAGTTTAATCCAGTAATTTTTGTTGGATATAAACGATTTACACCAGTAACCATCTACCCATACGGTTCCGCTAGGTTTCTTTTTGAAAAAGCCATGTGGAATAAATATGGCCGCGCCGTTTTCAATGATAAATGGACCAGTAAGGCCAATTTGCTCTCGCAAAGGCTGTAGCTCAGCAAAGGTTTTACTGGTGGTTGGAATAACCGGTATATCTCGTGACTCTAACGCTGTTAAAGCAGGTTTCGCCGCCTCAAAGGAGTAGGTATGGTGGTCTAACAGCGTGCCGTCCATATCGGTGAAAACTAGCGTTCTTGTCATTACTTTACTTCCTCGCCGGTTATAGTTCTTGTTTCATCTAGCGAATACACAGTGTCACACTTTGTAGGCAATGTTTTAAGTGCATGCTCGGTTAGTCGTTGGTAATTCTGAATAAACTGTGCAACTTGTTCATCGGACATTACCCCTGTAGAAGCGCCTTTGGTTGCTACAGCAAGTTTATGCTCTTGCTCTAACCGCCAGCGGTAAACACATTCAAACGAGGGGGCTTTTAACATAACCCGATAATCGATTTGATCAAACAAGCTTTGATAGTCGTTTGATAATTCAGTATTAACAAACGAACGCCAAATACCAAGTGGATCTTGGTTTTCTTCTAAACTATTTATGGGTTGCTTTAAATCGGCAGCGTTTTGCGGTGTTACCCCAACACACCATCCTTCTAAAATAATGATATCTGGTGGCGCCGTCACTACAGGCCATTGATTAACGGGGAAGGGGTCATCTATCGCTTTATTGAAACGGGGGAGGGCAACTTGGCCGCTGCCTTTAAGCTGCTTAAACGTATCAAGGGCAAGAGGCATATTGTGTGTACCGGGTACACCTCTGGTTGCAAGCAGCGGATGGACTTTTATCGATAGCGCATTTCGCTGCGATTTATCTAAATAAAAGTCATCAATAGAAAGGCAAACCACTTTTTTAGCGTAAATGCTGGTTAAATACGCGCTAATAAAATCAGTAAGCGTAGATTTTCCTGAGCCTTGGCAGCCGTTAATCCCGACCACCAATGGGGCTTTGCTTGAATTTGCCGCACCGTCTTGGTGCTTAACTAACCGTTCGCATAATGGGATGAACCATTTTTGTGCAGTGTCCGCATACGTACTTGGTAGCTGATGTGTCTTTAAAAACCCATGTATGTCCATGTTGCAACCCTATTAAATGCAGAATACGTACATCATGGGGAATATAGGTTACAACATTTATGCCAACATAACGATTGCATTACATAGGGGTGAACTTATTTACGATTCGCGACAATCACGGCTCGTTGTGGTGCAGGATACCCCTCAATGGTGCGAGTAATATCTTCAGGGTCGAGAAAATCTTTCAATGACTGGCCTTCAATCCACTCAGTGGCCCGTTGTTCATCCAGCGTTGTGAAGTTCTTATCAACCACGCGGATGTTTTCAAACCCAAGACGCGCTAGCCAAACCGTTAAGGCGTCTGTACTAGGTAGAAACCATACATTGCGCATTTGAGCATAACGTTCTCCGGCCATTAATACGGTTTGCGCATCGCCATCTACCACTAAGGTTTCCAATACCAGCTCTCCACCTTTTCGCAGTTGATGCTTAAGTTGGGTGAGAAACTGAATAGGATCTTTTCGGTGATACAGTACGCCCATTGAAAAAACGGTATCAAACGCGTTCAATGGCTGCATTTCTTCAATACCTAGCGGTAAGAAGTGAATGCGATTATCAGCAATAAAGTGTTTGATAGCTTGAAACTGAATGAGAAACAGCTGGGTGGGGTCGATGCCTACTACGCGAGATGCATCACACCCAAGCATACGCCACATGTGATAACCGCTACCGCAACCTACATCTAGCACGGTTCTGTCTTTAAGTGGCGATATATGCGGGGCAACCCTGTCCCATTTCCAATCTGAACGCCATTCGGTATTAACGTGAATACCGTGTATATGGAAAGGGCCTTTGCGCCACGGCATAAATTGTTGCAGCAACCCTAATATCTTCTTCTGGGTATATTGGTCTATATCATCCGCTGAACCAATTCGAACCTCATCAACAAGGGTAGTGGACGAAGGTGTCGTGGTTGGAATTTTTGCAAGTAGACGACACCACTTATCGAATTCACCGTGTTTCTGACTCTTTTGCCATTCATTCATTTGCGCAGGTAGGGTTTGTAGCCAATGCGCTAAAGGCGTATCTAAAATAGATTTGTAGCAGTCGTTAAACCACGCTGATTCTGGTTTCGTCATATTCTTCTCGGTATTCTTAATTGTGAATCTTAGTGTTCAAAATGATTCACAGTATTATGATTCACAGTATTTTTAATGCTAAATCACAGGTTGCTGGCTAGAAGTGCATTGGGCGTAGCTGCTCACTTAACCGCATTGCATTCTTGACTGTGATGCTCCGCGATGCCAACTACTTTATTGCAACCAGCGACGTAAAGTTAAAGCACTTAAACCACATCACCACATCTTTAAAACCAACGGACTTTAATCGCGTTTCGTGTTCGCTGAAGGTATCGGTTAGCATAACTTTCTCGATGGCGGCGCGTTTTTGACTTACTTCTAATTCACTGTAGCCATTGTCACGCTTAAATTGGTGGTGCAAATCTATCAGTAGTTCGTTGCCAGCCACGGTCGGGTGTTTAATTTTCTCTGAAAGAATTAAAACACCACCTTCATTTAAACCATCGTAAATTTGTTTTAATAGCGCTTCTCTATCAGCAGGTGGAATGAATTGTAATGTGAAATTCATGACTACCATAGAGGCGTTTTCTATTTGGGTATCTTGAGCGTTTTGCTGAATGATGGAAATTGGGTTTGGCAAATTGAAGGCTTGAACCATGCGTCGACAACGGTCAACCATGGCATCGGAACTATCTATACCAATTATTTCACAGGGCACATCTTGTGTAGCGCGAGCAACAGAAAAACTTGCTGCCCCCAAGGAACAACCAAGGTCATACACCCTAGTATTGGGTTGTACTTTTGTTTTCGCTAATTCGCCAATGGTATGAACAATAGTTTCATAACCCGGCACCGAGCGTTGGATCATATCGGGAAAAACGTCAACTACTGACTCATCGAAGGAAAAATCTGCTACCTTTTTAAGAGGGTTGGCATAAAGCCTGTCGTGTTTTTGCACAAAATGTACTCAGCTAGCGGGAATTTGGTCGGCAATTTTACCCTCACAAATTTAAATGCCAATGGAAAACAGTAAAAAAATCAAATAAAGCGGTGATTTTTAACGAATAGGGCTTTTAGAATTAAATCGGAAGTATTAACCTAGAGATATAAGAACTAAAGGAAGTAACAACGCTAATGACAAGAATTCTTGTAGCAGATGATCACCCATTGTTTCGTGAAGCACTCAGCGGAGCGTTAGGACCTTATTTTGAAAACGCGCAGATTCTTGAAGCTGGAAGCCTTGATGCTGCGCTGGCCGTTTTAAATGAATACGACGGCATCGAGTTGGTCTTACTTGATTTGAATATGCCAGGCGGTGAATATTTTAATGGCATTATTACCTTGCGTGAACAATACCCTAATATTCCTATCGGCGTAGTGTCTGGTAGCGATACGGTAGAAGTGGTAGCACAAGTAATGAGCTTAGGCGCTCAAGGCTTTATCCCTAAGGTGTCAGCAACACGTGAAATGGCGCAAGCTATTGTGGACATCATTGCGGGTAAAAAATGGCTTCCTGAAGGTATGGAAGAAGAGCTTGAGAAAGTAGACGACGAATTGAAGTTGTTGCTTCAACGTTTCAGAGAGCTAACGCCTAAACAAATTCAAGTATTGTCATTCCTACGTGCAGGCTTAATGAACAAGCAAATTGCCCACGAAATGAATGTAACTGAAGCGACGATTAAAGCGCACATCAGTGCAATTCTACGTAAGCTTGAAATCAATACGCGTACGCAAGCAGTATTGTTGATGGACAAGCTTCAACTAAGCTAGTCGTATAAGTAAGCGTTACAAATAAAAAAAGCCGGTGTTTTTATTAACACCGGCTTTTTTGTTTCTACAGTCATTACCTCAATTTTTAAGAGAATGGCGCACTATTGCATTGGGGTAATTTCACCATTTTCGGTAACAATGCCTAGCCCCTTATCGGGCACTTCACTGAATGATTGCTGTTGTTCATCACCACTTAGCTTAGTGATATAAATTACCCAGTATTCTACATGAGGCGTTTTATAATCTTTAATGAAGGCGATCCCAATCTCATTTTGTTCAGCATAAAAAGGAATTTCACCCAGCAAATGCTGTTTGTGGGAGAACGAACTTTTTAGTGCGTGCCACACCTTTTTCGCGGTTTGATAGCCGCCAGCCAACGCCTCAACCTGATTACTCATGGCATCGCCGTAATAGGAAGGGAGGGATAACCCTGCGTCTCGCAAACGGCTATTAGGGCTGCCACCTAAGAAATGCGACACTAAGCCTTCTTCTGCCATATATTTCGCCTTTTGCTCAGCAATGGCAACCAGGGTGGGGTTACAGTGGATGTGGGTTCGGGCTTGGTTTTTATCATTCACAATAAGCTGGGCAAGTTTTTGGGCTTGTTCTGAATTACCACATTGAAAGGTGTCAGAAGGTAATGTAACCATTGGGTACTGCGATTCAGCATGAGCATGAGCAGGGGCAGCCAGTAACAAAGCTAACCATAAAATAGCAGTGGATTTGATGCATAAAAAAAGGCCGCCGAAGCGGCCCTTTTTAGGAAGGATTAAGCTAAGCAGCTTTGCCTCCTCGTTTCTTTATTTCGCTAGAAGAGTTCACTTTAGCCACTAATTCTTCGTGGTCGAAATCGTCCACGTTAATGGTTCTCAGTCTTCCTGCTTCTGTACGACGAAGTAGGTCAGCTTCTTCTTCATTAATGATATCTTCACCAAGCGCTTCATCTGCTAACGCCGCTAAACGTGTGAAAGGCAGTTTCGCTTTCTTATGTTTGCAAATGCGTTCGAAGATTGGCTCGGCTGCTAACACGTCATCAAGGGTTTGTTCTAAATCACCGAACAAGTTACCTTCTTCACGAGATAGGTACTGACCATAACCTAAACGGCTACGTGCGCTACAAGGGGTTTGTAGCATTTGTGCAATAGCATGCTCGGTTTTATCAGAAGGCTTACCAACGCGACGTCCAAACGGAATAACAAGACCACGAAGTACAACACCAATGGCTTTGTTAGGGAAGTTCGCTAAGAAGTCGTCAATCGCTGTTTCAATGTCATGCAAGGTGTTTTGCATTGCCCAATGAAGTAGCGGTAAGTCTTCTTTTAAGCGACCATCTTCGTCAAAACGCTTCAAGGTAGTACTACCTAAGTACAAGCCGCTTAAAATGTCACCTAAGCGTGCAGATAAGCGCTCACGACGTTTTAAGTCGCCGCCTAACACACCCATAGAAACATCAGTAAGCAACGCTAGGTTTGCGCTATAGCCTTGTAACAGCTTGTAGTAGTGAGCCGTTTCGTCAGTGAAAGGCGCACTGCTGAATACGCCACTTGTCAGTGAGAACCAAACACTACGAACCGTATTTGAAATGGCAAAACCAATATGACCAAATACGGCTTTATCAAATGCACTAATGCTTTCTTTTTTGTCTTCAATTGACGCAGCTTGAATTTCTTTCAACACGAAAGGGTGACAGCGCATTGCGCCTTGGCCGAAAATCATCATGTTACGAGTAAGTATGTTCGCGCCTTCAACCGTGATTGACACTGGAACACCTTGGTAACCGCGGCCCAAATAGTTATTTGGCCCAAGCATTACGCCCTTACCGCCATGAACGTCCATTGAATCATTAATGATTTGACGCATTTTTTCAGTAAGGTGGTATTTACAGATTGCCGATATAACAGACGGCTTCTCACCTAAATCAACACCTACTGTTGAAAAGCGTGTTACGCCATCCATCAAGTAAGCATTACCACCAATACGGGCTAGCATTTCTTCCACGCCTTCCATATGGCCAACAGGCATACGGAACTGACGGCGAATACGTGCATACGCACCTGTAGCCAATGATACAGATTTAGCGCCACCAGCAGCAGAAGACGGTAGGGTAATACAACGGCCTACTGACAAACATTCAACCAGCATACGCCAGCCTCTACCAGCCATTGCTGGGCCACCGATGATGTAATCGATTGGAACAAAGATGTCGTTACCGCGAATAGGGCCGTTTTGGAACGGGGTATTCAGCGGGAAGTGACGACGACCAATTTCTAGGCCTTTTGTATCGCGAGGAATAAGTGCACAAGTAATACCTGGCTCTTTATTCTCACTTAACAAACCGTCTGGATCTTGAAGTTTAAACGCTAGACCAATAACTGTCGCCACTGGTGCAAGAGTAATATAACGCTTGTCGAAGGTTAGGCGCATACCTAACACTTCTTCACCGTTCCATTCGCCTTTACATACCACACCAACATCAGGAATAGCGCCAGCATCAGAACCCGCTTCAGGGCCCGTTAATGCAAAACAAGGCACTTCTTGACCTGCCGCTAGGCGAGGTAAGTAATGATCTTGTTGTTCTTTTGTTCCATAGTGCTGAAGTAGCTCACCTGGGCCTAACGAGTTAGGAACACCAACCGTACTTGAAAGTACGGCGCTAACGCCAGCAAGCTTTTGAAGAACACGAGACTGTGCGAACGCTGAGAACGCCAGGCCGCCGTATTCTTTTTTAATGATCATGGCAAAGAACTTATGTTCTTTAAGGAATGCCCAAATTTCAGGAGATAAATCGGCATCTTTATGGTTAATTTGCCATTCATCTACCATTGAACACACTTCTTCAACCGGTCCGTCTAGGAACGCTTGTTCCTCAGCCGTTAAACGACCTTTAGGAATGCGGTGAAGTTTTTCCCAATCAGGCTTACCACTGAAAATATCACCGTCCCACCAAACTGTTCCTGCATCGATTGCTTCTTGCTCTGTGCTAGACATTTCTGGCATTACCTTTCGGTAAAACGATAATAATTTTTTAGTGATGTGTTGCTGACGAATATTAGAAAGGGTAAACGGCAGCGTAAGTGCTAGGAATACAATCCAACCAAGTAAACCAATATCACCAAATAGAGTCCCTAAAATCATGACCCCACCAGCGATACACACTGCTGTTACTAAGCTGGTACGTTGATAGCTGGCAACTGCCAAAGCTAACACTACCAGTAAAAACCAAATAAAATCTGCCATACTTCGCTCCTGAAAAGGCGTTAGATGTAACGCTAATCGTTCCACTCATTTTGGCTCATTACGCATGATTGTGCGCAACTATCAAATTGAGGTCAGACCAGCATGGGTTAAACCTATTATTTAATGACCCAAAGATCAAGATTTTTACATGAATTTTGCATTAAAAGTAATGGTTATAGTGCAAGTTAGAACACGGTATATAGGGGGTGCCCAGCTAACTTGTTGTCAACCACGCGGCATGATGAAGATTTAAAGAAAAGAGATAACAGGTGGGGCTCATCCATCGATGATGTCCCCACCTACAAATAGTGCAAGCAACGTTTACTGAGTAACGTAAGACTTCAATTTAATATCGCCTTGTTCTTCACCATCTTTAAATTGCTGCAAACGCACCAAGGTATAGTTTAATGATGGAGCAAACCACGCAAAGGTTTCACGGGTTTTAGAGTCGCGAATAAGCTTTACTTTCACCGTCTCGAATTCGCCATAGGGTAATGACAGGCTTTCCTTGGCCACCACTTCTACACCGTAGGTACGTAACTCACCACGATAGTTAACAAAGTCGTAGGAAAGGTTAGTTTCGCCAGAGGCTAATTGGTTTGCCAAGTCTACGCGGTATATTTGGTTGTCGAACTGACCGTTCCAAACAAATTCTTCGCCATTTTCAACCGCAATTTTGCCGCCATCGTCGGTATTGAAATTAACGGTAAGCTTTTTATCTGGCCCTGTGCCCGTGCGAGTATAATGATACTCAATGGGTAACACAGTACTGTCTTCTACTTTAAAAATAGAATGCTCGTAGCGTTTGTCAGATAAAAAGAATTTCGAGACTTTAGAAGAGTAGGTGAGGGAGTATTGTGTGTTGCTTAACGCTTCAAGCTTAATGCGAGCTTCGCCCACATCATCGCCCCACTTGTAAGCCGTATAAACTGCCTCGTAGGGTTGAAGTTTATTCTCTGTCGTATCGGCTGCGTGGGCGTTAGCGCCCACAAAAGCCAAAAGAAACGCTGCTACAAAGCTGCGTTTACTCGTTTGCATAACCCGATTCTGGGAGTTCTTGCTCATCTAGGATAGCCTTATTATTTACCATCTTAAGTCGCCCCGCACTGAACCAAGAAAGCACTAATGGGTAAATGCGACGCTCCTGTTCTTGAACACGATCTGCTAAGTCTACCGCAGTGTCATCTTCGAAAACCGGCACGCGGCTTTGAATAATGACTGGGCCGCCATCTAACTCAGGTGTAACAAAGTGCACGCTTACGCCGTGTTCCTCGTCGCCATTGTCGATAGCTTGCTGATGCGTATTCAACCCTTTGTATTTGGGCAACAAAGATGGATGAATGTTCACTAATTTTCCAGAAAAAGTATTTACAAACTCAGGCGTTAAAATACGCATGAAGCCTGCAAGCACAATATAGTCTGGGTTTAATGATTCAATTTCAGCTTGCAATGCCTTGTCGTAGCTTTCCCGACTGTCATGCTGCATGTGGTCTAGGCTAATGGCGGTAATACCGGCTTCTTGCGCACGGGTTAAGCCGTACGCATTAGGGCGGTTACTTATAACACCACATATTTCAGCATCAAGCTTTTCAGCGCTAATGTTATCAATAATGGCTTGTAAGTTACTGCCGTTACCTGAAATTAAAACGCAAAGTCTGGTTGATGGAGTGCTCACGCGTTTATCTCAACTTGCTGTTCACCGTCTTTGGCTTGAATGTCACCAATTAACCAGGCGTTTTCACCGTGTTCTTTCAAGGTTGCAATAGTGGTATCTACATCGGCTTCATCAACAACAATCACTAAGCCAACACCACAGTTGAACGTACGGTACATTTCGTGACGAGTAACGTTGCCGTTCTCTTGTAGCCAGCTAAACACTGAAGGCCACTGCCAGCTCTTTTCGTCAATCACCACTTTTGCATCATCAGGTAAAACGCGCGGGATGTTTTCCCAAAAGCCGCCGCCAGTAATGTGTGAAATGGCGCTAACATCTACTTTCTCAAGCAATGCCAATACAGATTTCACATAAATACGGGTAGGTTCAAGTAAATGCTCGATAAGCGGCTTGCCGTCTAAATCTTGATTTACGTCGGCGTTGCTCACTTCTAAAATCTTACGAACCAGTGAGTAACCATTAGAGTGAGGACCTGACGACCCTAGTGCGATAAGTTTCTGGCCAGGCTTCACTTTAGTGCCGTCAATAACCTTTTCGGCTTCAACCACGCCTACGCAGAAACCCGCAATGTCGTAATCGCCGCCATGGTACATTCCCGGCATTTCTGCGGTTTCACCACCAATTAGGGCACAACCCGCTTGCTCACAACCATTACCAATACCGGTTACTACCGATGCAGCAACATCAACATCTAGTTTTCCAGTAGCGTAATAATCTAAGAAAAACAGCGGCTCTGCGCCTTGTACAATAAGGTCGTTAACACACATGGCAACTAAGTCGATACCCACACCATCGTGACGGTTTGCATCCATAGCAACACGAAGCTTAGTGCCTACACCATCGGTTCCAGAAACCAGTAACGGGTTCTTATATTTTGTTGGAAGCGAACATAATGCGCCAAACCCACCAAGGTTTCCTTTTACTTCCGGACGGTGAGTCCTTTTAGTAACGGATTTAATACGGTCGACAAGTTGGTTTCCCGCATCAATATCGACACCAGCATCTTTATAACTAAGAGAGGTTTTATTTTCGCTCACGTTTGCGCCCTAGAACTAAGAGTAAGAGGTAGAAAAACGCGGATTCTACCAGTAAGTCACCACAAGTCCAATTGACTAGGGCGGATATGGGTCAGATCATGTGAAAAAAGTGTAATTTGAGTATGAATTCTCTTTTTTGGTGGCTTCAAACTTCGTTTTTTATATTTATAGATGAAATAAACATAAATATGACAGAGAATAGCGGGCAACGATCTTTTGGCGTTGTAGTGGAGTAGTGAAGAAATTGATTTCTTATCGGAACAGGAAAATTAGGCGTATGTTTCAGCAACAATTAATTCGCGGTGTAGGGGTGGCAATAGCGGTGTGCACGATGAGTGCCCATGCTACGCAGCACGTGGTGGTTAATGAAGCACAGATACCTGTTAGTGATCAGAGTCAAAAAACACAAGCCAATGCAGTAAAAAAAGCCCTAACTGAGGTAATGGTGAAGGTATCGGGAAATACCGAGGTGTTGCAGAACCCTGGTGTAAGGGCTGCACTTAGAACTCCCGAGGCGTACCTTCGCTCGTACCGTTTTTCTTATTCAGGCAACGACACCTTTTATGTTGCTGAGTTTGATAAAACGAAACTGACCGATTTAATGAAACGTGAAGGCCTGCCTTTATGGGGCGAGCGTAGACCAGAAACTATTGTGTGGTTAGCCACAGAAACTGACGACAACGAACGCATCATTTTAGATGAAAGTACACCAACACCTGTTGGGGAAATGTTGGTTAACACCGCGAAAACCCGTGGTGTGCCGGTAAGTTTACCGTTAATGGATTTAACCGACTCAGCCAGTATTTCCATTTACGATGTGTGGGGTAGGTTTGTTCAGTCTTTAACAGCATCATCACAGCGTTATGGTGTTGATAATATTATTGGCGCTCGTTTGTATAAAAATGCCGCGGGTGAAATGCCGTCTATTCCTGAAGGCTTACCTGCTTCGTCCGGTGCTTACCAAGATACTAATTCCCCAGACAATACCTACACTGATAATCAAAGCCAAAACGCTATTGCAGGTACAGAGCAGCCATTAAGTGGTCAACTCGATTTAAGTGACGTTGATAACATGGTTGATGGCGCGAACCTGCAGGTAAACGACGAGCAACAAGCCAGCCTTGCAGGTGATGAAGTGACCGCCACGGCGGCTTTGGTGAATGAAGCGCAAGAAATGCCGCCTTTCACGATGGACGAATTCACTCAACACGCCCAAAAAGCACAAGAAGGTGAATATGCGCTTGATTGGGTGTTTGTGGGCAATGGCAAGGTAAGCTACGGGTCTATTTTTGCCGACGAACCTACCTCACTTACTCAGCAGTTGGTTGATGCCTATGCCAACTACTTATCTTCACAATACGCGGTAATCCCAGGTGCGGTAGATGCAGAAAGAGTGCAAATATCTGTGTCGGTTGCCAATATAGACTCATTAAAAAAATACGCTAACGCTAATGCGTATTTGAAGAGCTTAAGCGTGATAGAAGAAGCGATGTTAACTGGGCAAACTGGTTCAGTAGCCACTTACAATTTAACTTTGCTTGGCACCCCGGAAGATTTACTCAATACCGTAAGGCTTGAATCTAAACTTCGGCCTGTAACGGATTCTTTCGGTCAAGTGGTAGAAGGATATACCTTTTACTGGAATGAATGACCCTTTTGCTATGCAGCTAACTCTCCCTGTAACGCTACCCACAGATGAAACCTTTGACAGTTATGTTGATGAGGGAAACCAAGAAGTGGTGGCGTTGCTTAAGGGTATTCCAAGTGCTATGCCTGCCTGGCAGGATGCGCCGTCTTTAGTGTCGCTTTCTGCATTACACTTGCCATTAGTGACATTGCTAGGTGGGCAGGGTTTGGGTAAAAGCCATTTACTGTATGCATTGTGTCATCAACTGGCGCAGCAGAACGTAAACCACCTTTATTTAAATTTGAACCATCATGCCCAGTGGTCTTTCGATATTTTTGATGGGTTAGAAAACCTCTCGGTTATCTGCTTAGATAATATACATGCCATTGCGGGTCATGCACGATGGGAAGAAGCCTTATTCGACCTTTTCAATCGAGTGATAGAAAACCCTCACGCACTTATTGTTGGCAGCAGTCAGCATGGGCCTTCACACCCCGCGTTTCAATTGCCAGATTTAAGTTCTAGGCTTGCGTGGGGCGTAATTTATCATTTAATAGCGCTGAATGATGAATCGCGTAAGGAAGTGGTTCGATTGCGGGCTAATCAACGGGGATTGCGGTTGTCAGAACAGGCATTGCAGTTTTTGTTGCACCACAGCGACCGAGATTTGCGAAGCTTATTAAACTTACTAGCCAGGCTTGATACCCGCTCATTGCAAGAACAAAAAAAGCTCTCTGTCGCTATGGTTAAGCGAGAACTCGGGCTTAATTAACACAGCTTTATTCCTGCCGCTATCGCTCTGCCATAATATCTCTGCCGTAATATCAGTACCGCGTTTCTCGCCTAATGTTTCTCCCCTAATACTGACCTTCTTCAAGCTTCTTTTGTGCTTCTATAATCGCATTCTTTTCATCGCCAGTTAGCTCGACACTTTCTTCATTGTCTAAATTCACCGTATCAAACCACGTGCTGCCGTCAGGAAATAAAGTCGGTGATGGCATGGCAGCTTGAATAGCCGGAATGTCGAGCAAGGGTAATACGCGGCTAACCGCATAATCTGCCCGTAATTGAAGGTTGTCGTCGTTAATACGATCTCGTTGCCCCCACGTGACATTATAAGAACCATCGTCTACTGAATCACCCGAAAATATACCCACATCGGCACTGGCGCCCATTCGATAAAGCATCATGAAGCGCTCGACCAAATTAGCAAAGTCTTCTCTTTCGGTATAATAGGAATAAAAGGTCACTGCACCGTCGTTAGCAAACCAATTAGCCACTTGAGCCGCTGAATAAGCGCGCTGTGTACTGTTAGCCGCATCGCCCCCGTAGCGTACCTGCGCCAGCGCATGCAGTTGCGATGAAGTCAGTGGCAAGGTGTTTTCAAGGCCCGTAGATAAAGGAGAGTTGTTGTTAACGTAGTTTAAAGGGGTATTGCTGTTAGATAAGGACGACCAAGTTGTATAGTCGAAGAAATCATTCGCGTGGGCGAGTTCGTGGTACATCAACCATGTTAGGGCGGCATCGACACCTTGTTGAGTGCGGGTTGCCCTTGTTGACGCTGCCAAGCCAGTTTGTGGGTAGTAGTATTCACCCTCTTTTACATATCGCCAAAAGATAGAAAAATCTAAATCACTACCAAAGCCGCTGCGATAGTCGGGCTGTGTATTAATGGTGTCTCGTTCTTCAGGGCTGCGCCAAAAATTATTTGCGTCCAGATAAATAGCACCCGTTACGGCCCAATAAAATGAGGGGCGAATATCGTAAGAAATCACAACCGCACTGGTTGCTCTTAGCATTTGTAGCAAATCTTCGCTGCTGTCAGATGTTTGTAAGAATTGCTCGAACGCTTCTCCCATCCAAGGATGTGACACATAGGTTCTATCTAAAATATCATCAATAGTAGGCGACTCTGTTTGCTGCCCAATAAGAGGAAGTTGCGCAAATGTGCAGCTGGAAGTTAGCTCATTGTTGTATACGCAAGCGTCTAGCGCTGCGGCGTAAGGGCTATTCGGACGGTACGCTTGCATGTGCGAAGTAACGGTTTCTGGAATACTGCCTGAGTCGTCAACGAAATACGCATCCGAATTTATATCAATATTTTTTATCACTACCTGAACGGTATCGGTTGCAACAGATCCATCATCGAAAGCTAGCGTAGCTTGAATTTCTGCAATGCTGTCGGCGCTGACTTGTGGCGCTTGAAAATAAAGGTTATAAGAAAAATCGTCGTCATCAAAGGTAAATGCGGGTATGGATGCCCCTGATAGCTGTTCCCAAGTAATGTTCGTTACGGTTTTTAAGCTGTTGTTATCTACGTGCAGTGAAACGCGGCCACCTTCGCTGGCTTCGTGACCTAAGCGTAAAATGGCTTCAGGAGGCTGACCTTCAATAACGGTAAGGCTAAGCTCTTGGGTCAAGGTTTCGTGGGTAGAGGTTTCGCCGGCTGAAAACGATGCGGTAACCGAAACAAGGTATTCGCCAGCCGCCGTAACATCGAAGCTTATGGCTTGGGTGTGAGAGGCAAGAGGAGCGATACTGCCTGCTTCTGTGCTTGCACCACTGACCGCATTAACGGTCCAATTTACGCTGGTGATTGATGTGCCCGATGGGGCAATAACGGCAAAATCAGCAGAGTCGCCAGCAATGAGTTCGCTGGCGCCCTGTATGGTTAAACTGGGTGGCGAAGATGGGGTGGGGGTTGTGACACTACTATCTCCTCCTGAACCGCCGCATCCATATAATGCCAGCAGTGAAATCGGTAGTAGCCTCTTCATCATTATTCCCCTTGTTCGAAATGCGCCTTTTCTTCTTGCATAACTTGTTTAAGTTTTTTCAATCCTAGGCCAAGTTCACGTCCACGTTTACGCGCAAACGCACTGCAACCAACGAACATTCCCACACATAGTAGAATTTCAATTGCTGCATACCAGCGTTCTTCAGGCACTGCATAAGCCACAGTACAGCCGTGCATTAAATAAAACAGTACCACGAAATTTGCCCAAGCGTGAGTATACGGTTTACCTTGTATAACGCCTTTGTAAGGTAAAAGTAACGGCACTAAATAAACTAGCGTAATAAATATTGGTGAGTACGTTAGCGTTTTATTAAGAAAAAACTGCCACGCAATAATCCACACAATTAATAAGGTATGACAACCCAGTGCCAAATAACGATAAAAACGCGTATTAGGCGCCATGTGTTGTCTCCTGGTTATTTGCATGCCACAAAGCACTAGCTAAGTTTGCCAGACGTTTACCTTGAGCAATACATAAAGATTTTTCATCTTCGGTAAGTGTGACCGCATTATCTAGGGCCACGTGGCTCACACCGTAAGGGCTACCACCACTTCGCGTGTGATGCAGTGCAGGCTCGCTATAGGGCAGGCCGCACATCACCATGCCATGGTGGAATAGTGGAAGCATCATAGACAGCAGCGTTGATTCTTGACCGCCATGCATAGAAGAACTTGATGTAAATACACACGCAGGCTTATTAATTAACGAGCCTTTTAACCACTGGCTACTGGTGCTGTCTAAAAAGTGCTTCACTGGTGCAGCCATGTTACCAAATCGCGTAGGGCTTCCTAGGGCAAGCGCGCTGCACTGCTCGAGTTCTTGTAAGGTCACCGTAGGGGCTGCGTTAGGGTTTGCCTCTTTTAAACTGGCGTCTGCATTTTCTTCGCCTGAGCTCTGATCACTTGAACTATTCGAGTTAATGTTTAGGCTTGCCACGCTGCGCACTATGACTTCAGGTCGCACAAATGATGCAGAAGCGGCTTTTGCTTCCATGCTTGATAGTTCAGCCATTGCACCTTGTGCTATAGCATCGGCTAACTTTTTGGTACTGCCATGGCGGCTGTAATAAAGAATTAAAATAGGGCCCATTATACGATTTCCAGTACGGCCTCTGGCGGTCTTCCAATACGGGCTGCATTGTTGTTAATCACCACAGGGCGCTCAATTAACTTAGGGTGTTCTACCATAGCGGCAAAAAGCTGCTCATCGGTAATATCTGCACCACCTAATGCATTCGCTTTATAGGCTTCTTCTTTGGTACGCATCATGTCTCGCACATTTGCTATGTTAAGTTGCCCAAACAAGGTTTTAAGTTCAGCGATACTCAGCGGCGTTTTTAAATATTCTACTACGGTAGGCGAAATACCTTTTTCTTCAAGTAGTGCTAAGGTTTGGCGGCTTTTAGAGCAGCGCGGGTTATGTAAAATAGTAACCGAAGACATAATGTCGCCTCATCGTTAAATCATTGCCAAATTTTGGCGCTGACTATTGCTTGTTTGAAGTTATTTTTCAAGGTGCTAAGGCCTTATTAGTGACAAAAGCGCAATAATATTGGTGTGTAGGCCCCATAAATGAAAGGTGATGCTAAGCAATTAACCCTGCTTGTGCAAACTACGTGGTTAATCTGGCGTAAATACCAAGGTAATCTCATTCTCAAACACATGAAAATACTTGCTATTACATACGCAGCAAGGCATGTTTGCACACCGTTGTTATCTATATTGTTGTTTATATTTTTATAAATAATAACGCTGTACTTATGGCAAAGAAGTATGGCAAAGAAGTATGGCAAAGAAATACGGCAAAGAGTATGGCAAAGAAGTACGGTAAAGAAATACGGCAAAAAAGGTACGCTAAAAATGACGAACGCTGTGAAGCAAGGGCTGTTGATTATATTGGTGATGATACTTTCAGCTACCGCTGGAGTATGGTTTTACCATTACCATCAAACCGACTTTGAAACCCTTCAGGGCGACACATATAAATGGCGTGATTTAGAAGGTAATTGGGTGATCATTAATTACTTTGCACCCTGGTGTGCGCCGTGTTTAAGAGAAATGCCTGAGTTACATCATTTAAGCGAAAACCTACCGCCAAACACTTTGTTATTCGCCATTAATTACGACGTGCTACCGGAAGATGATTTACAGGCCATGGCAAACAAGTTTGATATTACGCTAAATTTGATTGTGGCCAATGAAGAAACCCAGCTTCCCATTACTAAGCCGCCGTATTTACCGGCGACTTATATTGTGGGCCCGAAAGGGCAGGTTCAAGCCGAAATTTTAGGTGAGGTAACCGCTGACATCTTAAAAGACAAAATTGCAGCGTTGCAGGCTCGGGCGCTATAAACGCTGTAACCGCTCTTCTTGATCTCTAAATTGCTTTATTCTTGCCCTAATGCGCTGCTTTTGAAGATGATCGTCATCTTTCGCAAAGTTATAAGCGTACTGTAATTCATCTACGGCGCGGGTATAGGCGCCATACAGGGCGTACACTTCTGCCTTACTTTGATGCATTTGCGAAAAGCGCTTCGCTTTTTGATACGCTTCTGACATCAACTGGTGCGCAATTTGGTATTCGTCGTTCACCAATAAAAAGTCTTTCAGTAAGCTAATGGCATCATCGTAACGACTGGCGCTTATCATGGCATTCGCTTGGTTAAGCGCCAGTACTTGATTGCGTGGGCTGTTCTCTACAAACGGTGACAGCATTTCCACGGCCTTCAAAGCCTCGCCTTTAGCAATGTAAATATCTGTTGCAGCGTCTAGGTAAAACAGGTTGCCGCTATCTTTGGTTAACAATTCACCCATAATGATTTCTTGGGCTTTGTCGTACTCTTCCGTTCGCATATACGCCAATGCTAAGGCGTAAAGCGAAGCTTCTCTTACTCGATAAGCCTTTTTATCTACCTGTGCGGTGAAATACTCTACCGCGTAATCAGGTTCGAATGAGTACCTGGCCATGATTCTTGCTTTAGCAAGTTCAAACTGTTTGCTTACCGGAACAAAGCGAGAAGGGTAGTCGTCTGCACGCGAACGGGCATCGGCAATACGAGATTCAGTTAATGGGTGAGTTAACAAACGCGCTGGAGGTCGAGAAACGTTTCGATACTCTTCAGCCATAATTGAAAAGAAGTCGGCAGCGCCATTGGCGTCAAAACCTGCTCGAGACAGCATGGCAATACCGATGCGGTCGGCTTCTTGTTCATTAGAGCGGGTGTAGTCAATTTGCATTTGCACAGAAGCCGCTTGGCCAGCTTGCATTGCCGCCATACCTGCCTGAGGGTTTGCCATGGCAATTAATACGCCACCAATAAGAGACGCAATCGCTAAGGGCGACGAACGTTGTTGCGCTTGCATGCTTCGAGCGATATGCCGTTGTGTAACGTGAGAAATTTCATGAGCCAGCACCGAGGCCAATTCACTTTCAGTATTTGCCCGTCGCATAAGGCCCGTGTGAACACCTATATGCCCACCAAAGAAAGCGAAAGCGTTAATCGCATCGTTATCTACCCAGAAAAAACGGAAGGGAAATTTAGCATTTTCGGCATGAATAACTAAGCGGTTACCTAAATCTTGTAAGTATTCGTCTAAAACTGGATCGGCTATTAGCGGGCTTTGCCCGCGCATTTGACGCATAACTGCATCGCCAACAATCATTTCTTTGTCTAAAGAAATAGCGTCAGACGCCACTACGCCAATTTCGGGCAGCGCATTTTTATTCGTGTAACTCACGCTTTGCGCAATACTCGACAAGCTTGCTGTAATAAGGAAAGACAGCACCAAGAGTTTTTGAGATAACCTTTTCTTCATGTACCTGTGATTTACTGAACAATACTGGAATACGTATTAGAGCACCAAAGTACCGTTTCAGTTTCAATTATTTATTATGAATTTTATCATTCTGCCTAGATAAGTAGGTTTATGCCAGTTTTAGTGCAATTTACCCTCATCAATTACTTTGGCATTTGACCTGAATATTGCTTATTAAATCGTCTTACCAGATTGATTTAAATAGAAAGTGTATTGCCCGATGCTAAGTCTTTACACTATGATGCGTATCCTATTCTTCAAATTTCTCAGGAAGCTTTTATGATCAGTGTGTTTGGTCGCTGGTACCGACGCAAATTTTCCGATCCTGATGCAGCTATGCTGCTTATACTCATACTTATTACAACCGCCGCGCTGCTTTTGTGGGGCGAGCTTATCATGCCTGTTTTAGTGGCAGCCATTGTGGCTTATTTACTTGATTGGCCGGTTACCCACCTTGTTAGATTCGGCGTAAGCCGCGCTATAGCTTGCGGCATCGTATTAATGGGATTCATTACCCTCGTCATTTTCATGTTGATTGGTTTAGTGCCCATTGTCACTCGGCAAAGCATTAATCTTATTCAAGAAACCCCTTTAATATGGCAAAAGGCCCAAGATTGGATCTTAACCTTGCCAGAAAAATACCCAGACTACGTGCAGGTTTACCAGATTCATCAAATGATGGAGGGGCTAAACGACAAACTTGTTGGTGTAGGCGAGACATTAATATCAGCTTCTTTTAGCAACATTGCCAATGTGGCTGCGCTATTAGTTTATGCGGTGCTTGTGCCTTTAATGGTGTTTTTCATGCTGAAAGACAAAATGTATTTCTTAGAAAGCATTTCTAACTTGTTGCCTAAAGAGCGCCGGTTAATTACACAAGTTGGCCATGAAATGAATTCACAAATTGCCAATTATATTCGCGGCAAAGTAATAGAAATTGTGATTGTTAGCTTAGTGTCGTGCGTAACCTTTGCCTTCATGGATTTACGCTATGCTATTTTGCTTGGCGTATTGGTAGGTATTTCTGTGCTAATTCCTTACATAGGCGCAGCGGTAGTCACCATTCCTGTTGCTATAGTTGCATTGTTTCAATGGGGCTTAACGCCTGATTTCTGGTATTTGTTTATTGCCTATTCGATTATTCAGGCATTGGATGGAAACTTATTGGTGCCTTTGCTTTTCTCTGAAGCAGTAAGCCTGCACCCACTGTATATCATTATTGCTGTACTGGTATTTGGCGGCCTTTGGGGCTTCTGGGGCGTTTTCTTTGCCATACCGTTGGCAACATTGGTAAAAGCAGTAATAACAGCGTGGTCGAGTAATCCTGCTGGATTACCGGTGGCTGAAAGCGAATAACCTGTAAATTTTTAAATCCGGTTAAGTAAAAAAACGGTAGTGTGAACTACCGCTTTTTTGTTAACTTTTTATCAATGTTAAATCGATATCAAACCGCTAACGAAATACGTTTATAAAGAGTTACTTGTTATCAGCCAAGTAATCTAACACGACTGTGTGATGCTCTTTGGTTTTAAACTTATTGAAAACGTGTTCAATAACGCCGTTTTCGTCTACCAAAAAGCTCATGCGGTGAATGCCGTCATACTCTTTACCCATGAACTTTTTCAAGCCCCATACGCCAAAAGCGTCTGCTACTGCGTGGTCTTCGTCAGACAACAAAGTAAAGTTTAGGCTTTCCTTTTCAGCGAATTTTGGCAAGCGTTTAACCGCATCAGGGCTAATACCCATTACTTCCACATTCAAGCCGTCTAATGCCTCTTTACTGTCGCGTAAGCCTTGTGCTTGCACGGTGCAACCTGGTGTCATCGCCTTAGGGTAAAAGTACACCAGTACTTTTTTACCTAGGTAATCTGATAACGTAATGGTTTCATCATTTTGGTTTTGAAGTGAAAACTGTGGTGCTTTATCACCAGCTTGAAGCGTGTTCATTAGATTCCTTAATATGTTTGTCTACAACTTTACCGGTTACATTGAGTTCTTCAAACAACGCGGTTAGTTCTGATTCTAGAGCAGCAAAATCTTCCGAGGCGGACATGTTCACAACAAACTTGCATCGCATACATTCGTTTTTACACTCGGCCGCTTTGTACGTGGCTTGTCTAAATGCACTGATTGACGCGTTACGTTTTGCGAAAAAGCCCGTCACTGCCTCAATAAGGCCAGCGGTATCTTCGCCGCTGAATTCAACGTGAAATAAGTGATCGAGATTTTGCTTTTCGTGGTGACTGGTACGTTTCATCATGGAAAGCAGATCGAGACGCTGACAAAGGGGAGGCACAGTACACTCAGCGCGAGTAATGGCTGACTGCGAGCCTTCTAAAATCATAGTGAGTGAAAACTCTTGGCCATAAATAGCTTGCCGACTATCTAAAATGTTGCACTGGGCTTCTGATACCGTGGATGCAATTTCACTTAATATACCCGTTTTATCTGAACCTAAAATGGTCACAATCAGTTGTTGCTGAGACATTAAAACCTACATCACAAGAAACGTATTGCGTGATGGTAGCATAGAGTTTTTTTTTAGTACCAGCGGCTTTTTGTAGTATTGATACAGATTATTGTCAAATTCTTGGCATTTAGGCGTGAGATAGCTTGTGTTTAGCTACCGACATATTTACCATGTGCGCTCATATTTTGCGGAGAGATTATGTTTACTGGTAGTTACGTAGCACTCGTCACGCCGATGTTTGAAAACGGCGACATCGATTACAAGTCACTTGAGAAGCTAGTGCGCTTTCATGTTGAACAAGGCACACATGGTATTGTGTCTGTTGGCACCACTGGCGAGTCGGCCACCTTACCGTTTGATGAACACGTAAACGTAGTTAAAGAGACCGTTGCTATGGTGTCTGGCGCTATTCCTGTTATTGCAGGTAGTGGCGCAAACTCAACTGCCGAAGCGATTTTTCTTACCCAACAATTGGGTGCGGCCGGTATCGACGGCTTCTTAAGTGTAGTTCCTTACTACAACAAGCCTCAACAAGCAGGCATGGTGGCACACTTTAACGCCATTGCTGATGCCAGCGATTTACCGGTGTTGTTATACAATGTACCGGGTAGAACCGTTGCTGACATGCTGCCTGAAACCGTTGCCGAACTTTCATCTCACAAAAACATTGTTGGATTAAAAGACGCAACCGGTGATATTGCTCGCCTTAAAGCAACGCAAGCACTTGTTCCTTCAGACTTCGTTTTACTCAGTGGCGATGACGGCACAAGTTGTGAGTTTATGTGTGAAGGCGGTCATGGTGTTATTTCTGTGACAGCAAACGTGGTACCTAAAGCAATTGCACAAATGTGCGAAGCCGCTTTAGCAAAAGATTTTGATAAATGTCGCACTATAGATGAAAGCATCGAATTGCTTCACAGCGCGCTATTTATCGAGCCTAATCCAGTTATTCCAAAGTGGGCTTTATACAAAATGGGCATGATGGAAAGTGCACAAATGCGATTACCTATGGTTTTACCGGAACTTGTAAGCCAAAAACATATCGAAGAACTATTACAAAAATACGCATTGATTTCGGGTTAATAAGGAACACAGATGAATAGAACGCTGGCTATAGTGAGTTCGATGGTAGTAATCGCACTTGCAGGTTGTTCAAGCCAAACAGATAGAAAGACGGCTTCAGGAACGTACAAGTACTTAGAAACAAAAGAACAAACCTCAGTACGTGTTCCAGCCGACTTAGATGCGCCCACTTTTTCTAGAGAGTTTGCAGTACCTGAATTAGACGAAAGCGTAGATGAAAGTCTTGTTGGAAAGAAATTACTTGTGCAGTCTCCTGCATTGGTATTGCCGCTTGTTACTGGTTCACACGTTGAAGAAGGCAAAAGCACAGCAACAATTTGGTTTGACCAAGTTGATGATAGCCAGCCGTTAAGCCAAGCCGTGTGGAATTCTTTGTTAAGCTTCCTAGAAGAACAAGGCATTGGCGTAGATTTCTTCGATCCTGAACAGCAAGTGTTAAACACTGACTGGATGATCATCAAAAAAGAAGTGGATAGCCCGTGGTACAGCTGGACCAGCACGGAAAGTGAAGTGGGTCGCCGCTTTGAATTCGTTCTAGACGTAAAACCTCACGGTAGAACCGCAGCGCTTTCTGTTGATTTAAAAGACTACATGGCCACCACAGGTGACGATGTTGTTGCAGAAATTTCAAGCATGCAAGAGCGCCGTGAAGAAGTAGACGTACTTAACCAAGTGATTGGTCATTACGAATACCAAATTCAGTTACAAGAAACCCGCCGAATTGCACGTATTCGCCAAGGCCTAAATACTGAAATGGGCTTTAACGATGACGGCAACCCCGCATTTATGGTAGATGCACAATACGATGTGGTATGGCCACGTATGTTACTAGTATTGCGTAAACTTGGTTTCGACGTAAAAGATTTAGACAAATCAAACGGCTTACTGTTTGTTACCTATAATGGTAGTGAAACGGGTTGGTGGGGCGGCTTGTTCTCTAGCGACAACGAGTTACTTGAAAAAGGTGACTACCGTTTAAAAGTTTCACGTGCCGGTGAGAAACGCAGTTCAGTGACTTTCATGAATAATGAAAGCGAACCTTTTGAAGCCAATCAGGTTTCAGACCTTTACGGCGCATTTGCCGAGGTCATGTCAGAAGATAACCTTGATATATAATTGAGACTGAGAATGGAAAAACGTGACGAGCTTTACCGCGGTAAAGCAAAAACTGTGTATTTTACCGATGACAGCGATAAGTTAATTCTGCATTTCAGAAACGACACATCAGCTTTCGATGGTGAAAAAATTGAACAGCTAGACCGTAAAGGCGAAGTGAATAACAAGTTTAACCATTTTATTATGACTAAACTTGAAGAAGCGGGTATTGCTACGCAAGTAGAAGCCTTGCTTTCTGACACTGAATCTTTAGTTAAAAAGCTAGACATGATCCCAGTGGAATGTGTTGTTCGTAACCTAGCGGCTGGCTCTTTGGTTCGTCGTCTTGGTGTAGAAGAAGGGCAAACGTTAGCACCGCCTGTGTTTGAATTCTTCCTTAAAAACGACGCACTGCACGACCCTATGATTAACGATTATCATATTGTGTCATTTGGTTGGGCGACTGAAGCGCAAATTGCTGAAATGAAGTCGTTAACGTTTAAAGTAAATGCCGTACTTAAATCGCTGTTTGATGAAGCAGGCATGTTGCTAGTAGATTACAAACTTGAATTCGGTGTTGATCCTGATGGCAATATTGTTTTGGGCGATGAATTTACCCCTGACGGTTGCCGCTTGTGGGACAAAGAAACCCGCAAGAAGATGGATAAAGACCGTTTCAGACAAGGCCTAGGCTCGGTAGTTGAAACTTACATTGAAGTTGCAGAACGCTTAGGTGTTTCACTGTAACTTACATACTAATGTAAAGATTGAACGAAAAAAGGACCCATTGCGGTCCTTTTCTTTTGCCTGTAAAAAGGTAAATTAAGCAACGCTTTGATTAACAGGGCTTTGATTAACATAGCTTTGATTAAACAACGCTTTATTTAAAATAGCCTTGTTCAAAAAGAGCTTTGTGCATTTTATATAATGCTAAGTGCACAACTAAACGCTATAAAATTATCATCATTATAAAAAGGGCTTTTATGTATACGCTGCTGGAGAAAACGAATGGGTAACCCGTACGGATTAGTGTGTATTGCCATGCTGGCGTTTGCGGCCAATTCGTTATTATGCCGAATGGCATTGGCTAATACCGATATCGACCCGGGTCTTTTCACCACAATACGCTTAGCCAGTGGAGCGATGTGTTTAACCCTTTTGGTCGCTTTTACCGCCCGCCGCTCATTGTTAGCCAATAACAAAAGTAAGCAGAGCGCATCGGGAATCGAAAGCGCTTCGGCAAGTATAAGCACAAGCCCAATAGCGGCCATTAAACAACAAGCATCAATAGCAGGGGCGTTAAGTCTATTTGTTTATGCTATCGCATTCTCTTATGCCTATATCTCGATGTCGACGGGTACAGGCGCACTGCTTTTATTTGGCGCGGTGCAACTCACAATGATTTCAGTAGGTTTACTAAAAGGCGAACGTTTTGCTGCATTTCAATGGTTAGGGTTTTTACTGGCTTTTGCAGGCTTAGTTATTTTGTTGCTACCCGGTGCAAGCGCGCCGCCTTTGTTTTCAGCACTGTTAATGGTAAGCGCGGGTATTGCATGGGGCTTTTATTCCTTGTTGGGTAAAAAGAGTAACGCGCCTTTATTGCTTACTGCGGGTAACTTTTTATACGCCACAGTACTTACCCTACCTTTAGTGATGTGGTTATGGGTTACCAATACATGGCAGTGGAGCAACGAAGGCGTGTTATATGCGCTTGCGTCTGGAATAGTGGCCTCTGGTTGCGGCTATGCCATTTGGTACAAGGCGCTACCGTTAATTCAATCGACAACCGCTGCCACCGTTCAATTAAGCGTACCGGTAATTGCCACACTAATGGGCTGGGCGTTTCTTGCTGAAGCCATTAGCGTACAAATAATGGTTGCCTCTTTAATGACGTTAGGCGGTATTTGGTTGGTTATTAAAATGCGCAAAGCCTAGCGAAGCAAAGTGCTTTCGCTTAATAAGTACAGCCGCTTAAAAATTACACCCGCTTAAGCAACGCCCAAAACCGCCCAAATTGGCGTAGTTGGCAAAATAGGTTAAAAAGTAGTTAAATATAGATACCGATGAACGGGGTTTGCAGTTACAAGCCGCTGTGCCTTTTAAGAGCGACAGCGCTGACTATGAACCGCAGCCCCGACCATTACTATAAAGGACTAACGTGGGCCTATTTACTAACATCCGACGTGCATTAACTGCCTCTAAATTTCAGCGTAAAGACTTGAAGATTATTGAGGCTATCCCTACAGAAAGGTTTGCTACCATTGTTTTTCAGTTTAAAGACGAAGGGTGGGAGTTGACCGATGCCCCTGGCGACTTAGATGTAAGTCGTGACAGTTGGCAGGGTAAACTTCGAAAAGGAACCAGTACCCTTACTTGCAATTGGAATAACGACGACGAGGGCGAAATAGTAGGTTTGACCCGAATCATCGAAGGCATTGGTAAAGACTTCAACTTAAAAGTGCAATCTACGCCTAGTCGATAACTTATGTCGATGACCCTAAGGCGTGTTGATCTTTCGTGATTGGTTTTTGAGCAGCATGGTAAAGAGTTATAATTTGCTTCGCCAAAAGTAAAAGAACAACTCACTACCATGCCGAGACTAATGCTAACTGATAAGCGGTGGC